>Ga0153996_1000094_pt1 | contig 53253 bp, 47 predicted proteins | sample TSNC080MetaG_FD_104728 | JGI IMG/M metagenome (GOLD analysis project Ga0153996, IMG submission 104728) | Attine ant fungus gardens microbial communities from North Carolina, USA - TSNC080 MetaG | ecosystem: Host-associated > Fungi > Mycelium > Unclassified | place: USA: North Carolina, Lumber... | reverse complement strand
TACCAGCACCAGAACCAACAATAATACCATATCTGTTTGTACGTTTAAAATCAATAGGTGATTTGCAAGAATAAGTTCTACTATGAACTCATGAAGGGGTGGAATTTAGTTTTGCAATCGAGTTTTATATTAATCATATTTTTTACATTTTATTGGGTATTGCCAACTAAGGATAAATAATATATAATTAAAAAAAAGGAGGGATCCAGCTGAATGAAGACAATCGCTTAGTAATGAGGACGTAATTTAAGATGGTATCTGGCTGATAATCAACGAGATTTTATCAGTTCGGGATATAATTGCGCATTGCTATATGAAAGGATTGTCGAACATTTTTGGGGATATCTATTCCTTAATTTTGTGTGTCTTGAGAGTCTTTATCTTTTATAGATAGAGACTTTTTAAGTTCTTTATTCGCATTACCTTTATCATATAGCGGGCGGTATGAAGAGGTGAATAAAATGAATGAAATTAGAATAATGAATGTTGAAAAAGCTTATGGAGACAAAGAAGTCTTAAAAGATATCAATTTTAATATCCGGCAGAGAGAAAAGGTGGGTTTGATTGGAGATAATGGCTGTGGAAAATCAACTTTACTGAATATGATTTATGGAGAAGGAAAGCCAGATAAAGGCTCGGTTTTAATGGATGGCTATCTAAAAATTGAATACCTAAGACAGGAGGAAATGTCTGGTTGGCAAAACCATTCGGGGGGTGAGCGGACAAAGCAGCGTCTAAATAAATCGTTTGCATCAGACTCCGATGTCCTGTTATTAGATGAACCTACGAATAATTTAGATGACGAGAGTATTACAATGCTAATTCATCAATTAAAGAGATACTGGGGAACTGTGATTGTTGTTTCTCATGACAGATACTTTTTAAATCAAGTGGTAAATAAAATCATAGAAATTGGGAGAAATGGTGTCAACGAATTTAATGGAAACTATGATGAATATATGGAATTTAAGAAGAAATCCGAGGCTGATTCACGTAACAGATATTTTAATGACCGTAAGCAGCAAAAAAAGGTAGAAGAGGCTATCACAAAATCAAAACAGTGGGCCGATAAAGCACACAGAGATTCAAGGAAAAAGGATTCCAGCGGTTTGAAAATGGGTGTTAAAGAGAAAAGGAGGGCAAAGGCCAAAAAGCTAGATAAAAAAGTTAAAAATGATATCAAGAAACTGGAAAAAATGAAAAAGACAAGTGAGAGCCCACTTAAAAAAGAAAAACAAGTATATTTTGAAATCAGTAATCAAAAGCATCATGGGAAAAGAGTTTTGCAAATAACAGATTTGGTAAAATCCTATGGAGAAAAGGAAATCATTAAAGATAGCAGCCTTACCATTTTGCGTGGTGAAAAGATTGCCTTATTTGGTAAAAATGGCTGCGGTAAAACGACGCTGATACGGATGATCGCTGGGCAGGAACCTGTAGATGGAGGAAAGTTATGGCTGAGTCCAAGTATAACGCCCTATATCATGTCCCAAAGCCTGGCTGAATTACCGGCAGATACTAGTGTGCTGGATTATTTAGAAATGCAGCTGGATGATATAAGGAATCTGGATAAAACGAAGCTTCATTACTTGGGTCTTGATGCTCACAATTTGTCTGGGAAGATTGGGCAGATGAGTTATGGCGAGCGGATGAAAATGAAACTGGCTGAGTTTATTTTAGGTAAAGCTGAATTTATCATATTGGATGAGCCGACCAATCATATCGACATAAAGACCAGGACAACATTGGAAAATGCTTTGTCTGATTACAACGGTTCGCTGTTAATTGCTTCCCATGACCGCTATTTATTAAAAAAGATTTGTAACAAGGTGATTATTTTTGATGACAAAAGGTTAATTAAACTTGAAACTTCCTTTAAAGATTATATTGAATGAAGTGAGAGAGTGTCTCAAAAGATTGAGACACTCTCTCAACATTTATTGTCCGGCGGCTGATTTGAATTCAGTCCATATTTTTGTATGGGCATCCTCAGCTTCACTGCTAATATTTTGAATCATTTCAGTATCGCTGTCAAAATCCTCCGGAAGCGTAAGGAATGCCTTATATTCCTCACTAATATATTGTTCTGCTTCTAAATTGGTACAGTAGTACCCAAGATATTCAAAGCATTTAGCGGACACTTCAGGCTGTAGGATATAATCTATAAAAGCATATGCAGCATCTGCATGAGGTGCATTAGAAGGAATAAACCCTGCCATAATTCCAAATCCTACGCCTTCACTGGGATAAACTATCTTTAACTCAGGATTGGCCAACATTGCCATAGTGACCTGAGAAGTATACATAACAGCAGCCCCAACTTCGCCGGAAATAAGGTCATCCTGGAGGTTGTCATCCTTAATAAGGCGGATATTAGGTGTTAATTCAAGAAGTTTCGCACCGGCCGCTTCAATGACAGAAATATCCTCGGTATTATAGCTTTCTCCCATTGTTTTTAAAGCCATGCCATTGATAACCCGGTAGTTTGCAACAAGGCCTAAGTTGTCTTTTAAGTCTTCAGACCACAAATCGGCATATCCCTTGATTTCCGCCTGAATGGCTTTTGGGTTGTACACAATTGTCTGAACGCCGGCACCATAAGGAATGGTATATTCATCTGTCGGATCATAAAATTGGCCTTGGTAAATTTTATTGATATTATTATGATTTGCTATTTTACTTTTATCTAATTTCTGCGCAAGGCCTTTCTCAATAACAGTTTCAATGATATAATCATCTGCAATAATTAAATCATAGTCGCCGCCTTTAGCTGCTTCTAGTTTTGTCAGCATTGTTTCATCATAATCAAAATTCACATAATTAATTTTAATTCCGGTTTCACTGGTAAATTCATCAAGTACTTCCTGGGGGAACATGCCTTCCCAGGTAAACAGATTTAATACTGTATCTTCGCTTGATGAAGCAGCATCTATTCCGGCATTGCTATCAGTTGCTTTTACTGTATTACTTTCATTTGTACCGCAGCCGGATAGTAAAAAGAGACTTAGGCTTAACAATAAAGCCAGAGATAATAATTTTTTCATGATAACTCCTCCTGTTTTTGTATGACAGTTTTTTTGCTTCCAATCCATGAGGAAAGGAAGACAAATAATATTGTAACCCCCAGCATTAAAGTACATAATGCATTAATTTCGGGAGTAATACCGGTTTTTAGCTGTGTATAAATTTTAATTGGCAATGTATTTGTACTCACTCCGGTAACAAATATACTGATGACAACATCATCAAAACTCATTGCAAAGGCCAGGAATATTCCCGATACAATAGCCGGACGAATCAGCGGAAGGGTAATATCAAAAAATGCCCGAAACTCGCCTGCACCAAGATCCTTTGCTGCTTCTACATAGCTTTTGTCCAATCCTACAAGTCTTGCTTTGACCTGCATATAAATATAAGGAATACAAAACGCTGTATGGGCAATAACCAATGTGGTCATGCCAAATGGCAGGCCGATAAGTGCGAAAAAGACCAAAAAGACCATGCCTAGAATTATTTCAGGAACCATGATTGGAAGTGTAGATATATATTCGATGATTCCTTTTCCTTTAAAATTGGATCTGAACATTCCGACTGCGCCTAAAGTGCCAATAACAGCAGCCGAAAGACTGCTCAAGATACCAAGAATAATGCTGTTTATTAGAGCTTCAAAGACTGCCTTATCCCTGAATAGTTCTTTATACCATCTAAGGGAAAACCCCTCCCATATGGAACTGATTTTACTATAATTAAATGAATACAGGATAACCAACAAAATAGGCAGATACATAATAATCAGTATAACACCAAGATAAATATTCGGCAATTTGCTTTTTTTCACGTAAACTCCTTTCTATGCTGTATACATTTTATAACAAACCTTCTAAATCTTTTACCTTTGTAATCTTTCTATAGAAATAAATCATTAAACTGGTTAACACTGTCAAAACAACTGCAAGTGCGGCGGCAAACGGCCAATTATGGGCTTTCATTAACTGTTCCTGAATAACATTGCCGATCAGTACAACTTTATTCCCACCCAAAATATCGGCAATGAAGAATAGTCCCATAGAAGGGATAAAAGTGAGGATGATGCCGGAGAGCAGACCTGGCAGGGTCATCTTCAAAGAAACAGTCAAGAATGCCTGTATCGAACTTGCACCTAAATCTCTGGCGGCTTCGACAAGACTCCAATCCAATTTTTCGGCGCTTGAATATACTGAAAAAATCATAAATGGCACAAGCGAATAGACCATTCCGATAACAACAGCCGGATAAGTATATAATAACTTAAGCGGAGCATTGATAATTCCTAGTTTCATTAACAATTGATCCAGGACACCATTAGAACGTAAAATGATGATCCAGCCATAAAGCCTGATAAGTGAACTAGTCCAAAAAGGTATCATTAATAAAAGATTAACGCGGGTACGCCACTTTGCCGTCAGTTTAGCCATAAGGTAACCAAAAGGGTAGCCTATCAAAACCACGAGTACAGTTGTTATGAGAGCCAGCCTAATAGAAATCAGGAATGTTTTTAAATAAATGGGTTCTAAAATATTTAGGTAGTTTTGGAATGTAAATTCATTAACAACACCCCATGTCTTGGCTCTGTTTTGAAAACTGAGTATAAACATATAAACTAATGGACCGGCGACAAACAGTATGGTAAATATATAGAGAGGAATAGTAAAAATGAAGGAAACTCCTTTTTGTTTATGTCTTTTAGGCTTTTTCATATGGTGCCTCCAAATCTACTAATATAGAATCCCCTGGAAGCCAGCTGATGATGACTTCATCATCAGGTACTAGATTGGAGTCGATGCCATGACGGCTGGCAGTAAATTCTGTTCCATTACTTAAAGCAACACTGATTCTTAACATCCCTGCGGAAAAACTCTTTTCCTTTACAGTCCCTCTGATAAATGTTTCTGAAGAAAGAGCAGCTGTTTCCTGGTCTGTGGGACAAAGATTCACTTGTTCTGAGCGGATGGCGAGAGTAGCTTTTTGCCCGATATTTAATGGTTTGTCTTTATGTAATACAGTAGCAATACCATCCTTGGTTTCTATATATACGATGTTATTTTCAATGCCTTTTACTATACCGGTAAGAATATTTGCAGAACCGACAAATTTGGCTACATAACTTGTTTTAGGGGTATCATATATCTGTGTTGGGGTCCCAATCTGTTCAAACCTTCCATTATGCATGACAACGATTCGGTCGGACATATTCAGTGCTTCTTCCTGGTCGTGGGTGATGTATACAAAAGTAATCCCAAGGCGTTTTTGAAGCCTTTTCAACTCTATCTGAAGCTGACGTCTTAATTGCAAATCCAGTGCTCCAAGAGGTTCATCTAACAGCAATACCTTTGGGTTATTGACGATGGCACGGGCGATTGCCACACGCTGCCTTTGACCACCGGACAATTCACCAGGCATTCGCTTTTCAAAGCCGGTAAGTTGTACGGTCTCTAAAGCCTTGGTTACTGCTTTCTTGATCTCAGATTTACCAGCACGTTTAAGACGTAGGCTATAACCTATGTTACTTTCCACAGACATATGCGGAAACAAAGCGTAATTTTGAAAAACTGTATTGACATTTCTTTTATTTGGTACTTCGTTGGTTACATCTTTGCCTTCCAGTATAACCCTTCCGGAATCGGGAGCCTCCAGTCCGGCAATAATACGAAGTGTAGTTGTTTTGCCACAGCCGGAAGAACCTAATAAAGTAATGAATTCTCCACTTTTAATTGATAAATCAATGCTGTCTAATACCTGTGTATCATCAAAGGACTTTTTGATTTGTTCAAGCTGTAAGATGATATCTTCCATTAGTTCTCTCCCCACTAGCGTAATAATTAGGAGTATAAGCCTGAAAAGGGAAAAAGTCAATATCAAAAGTGTGAATTGATAAAATGAAGCTGGAAATGCTCACTGTATTGGTAGGCATTATTTTATTATAAAAATTAAAATACATCTTGACAAGATTTATAAAATCGCTATAATAAAAATACAAAGATATCATTTCTTTTTTATATTGGCCGACAGGCCACTCATATTATTCTTTATCTAAATCCCTTTTTTTAAAAAATCCCAATGCCAGATTATTATTAGTTTATTGTGAATCAGGAAGTTTCAACGTCCCTCTGATTTGTGTATCCGACGAGCGGACTATAGGAGAATGTATGAATTTTTTATCAGCCGCACACAGCGATATCGGAATAAGGAAAAATACAAATCAAGATGCCCTATCAGTACAAGTTGCTGATACAGATAATGGAAAAGCAGCCCTTTGTGTTATATGTGATGGAATGGGTGGGCTGGCAAAAGGTGAGGTCGCAAGTGCCGCGCTTATTACTGCATTTGCTAAGTGGTTTACAGAAGAATTTCCATTGCTTACTTATAAGGGACTAAAAGAAAGTGCTCTGCAAGCCAGTTGGAACAGCTTGATACAGGTTCAAAACAAAAGAATTATTGGCTATGGAGATGAGCTGCATATTCAACTGGGAACAACGGTGTCTGCAATTCTTATCTATAGAAAACAATACTATGTAGTGAATGTAGGGGATTCAAGAGTCTATGAAATCAGAGCAGGAATTAGTCAGATAACGAAGGATCATACCTTTGTGCAGCGAGAAATAGATATGGGTAGAATGACTTTAAAAGAGGCTGCAACAAGCGACAAGCAAAACGTATTAGTACAATGTGTGGGCGTTTCTTATCTGGTCACGCCTGATTTCTTCACAGGTCCTGCAGAAAAAGGGACCACCTATCTATTATGTTCAGATGGTTTTCGCCATAATATTTCAAAAGAAGAGATTTATAAAAAATGTAATCCATGGATAATTCAGAATGAACAGCAGATGGAGGCTGATCTGATATATTTGACAAACTTAAATAAACATAGACAAGAGATGGATAATATTTCAGCAATATTAATCGGCGTATATTGATATGAATAATGCCGCCATGCTTGTTTGGAGGTAGTTATGCTGGAAATAGGTTCAGTTGTGGATGGGAAATATAAAATTTTAAATAACATCGGGCAGGGCGGCATGAGTATTGTATACCTCGCCATGAATGAAAGGGCTAATAAGCAATGGGCTATTAAAGAGGTCAGAAAAGACGGTATGGCTGATTATGAAGTAGTAAAGCAGGGTCTTGTTATGGAAACTGATTTGCTTAAGAAATTGAATCATCCGAATTTGCCCAGTATTATTGATATTATAGATAAAGAAGGCACCTTTTTAATTGTTATGGACTATATAGAAGGTAATCCATTAAGTTATGACTTGAAAGAATTTGGAGCCAGACCGGAGGAAAATGTCATCCGGTGGGCGAAACAGCTTTGCGGTGTGCTAAGCTATCTGCACAATTGTAAACCACCCATTATATATAGAGATATGAAGCCCTCCAATATAATGCTGAAACCCGATGGAAATGTCATGCTCATTGATTTTGGAACAGCCAGAGAATTTAAAGCCAGGAGTGTAGCAGACACCACATGTCTGGGAACTAGGGGCTATGCAGCACCGGAACAGTTTGGCGGCCTGGCACAGACGGATGCAAGGACGGACATTTACTGTCTGGGTGCAACTTTATATCATCTGATAACAGGGCATAATCCCGGTGAACCTCCATATGAAATGTACCCTATAAGACAATGGAATCCGTCTTTTTCTACAGGTCTGGAGAAGATTATCCTTAAATGCACTGAAAAGAACCCACAGTATCGATATCAGACATGTCATGAATTACTCTATGATTTGGAACACTACGATAAATTGAATAATGAATTCCTGACAAAGCAAAGAAAGAAGCTTGTGTTATTTGCAGTTTCATCTGCCATTACCATCGCCATAAGTTCTGGCTCACTCGTTGGTTATGGGCTGAAAGAGACAATGATTAATAGTAGTTATGTTGCTTATATTGAAAGAGCACGATTAACGATGGAAGAAGAGAAAATTGAAAACTATAAAAATGCTGTCAGAATCAATCCAAAAGCCAATGAGGCCTATCTTTTTCTTTTAGACTCCTTTATGGAAGATGGGGAATTGACTTCCAATGAGGACGAGCAGCTTCGGAAACTCCTTAACGAACATTCCAATGGAAGGAATCGTTCCAATGAATCTTATTTTAAGGAGAATGAAGAGGGATATATTGAGTTTTCATATCAACTGGCACTGCTTTACTGGTATTTCTATATGGAATCAGGAAACAAAGTTTATGCGGTAAAATGGTTTGAGAATGTTGTGAATTCTGACATTGCTGATGCGCAGCAAAAGATGAGAGCCGGTATTTTGGGAAGGATCGGAGCCTATTATTCATGGCTTGGCAAAAGGAATGAAGCAGGTGATGAAAGAACCACATACAGAGATTACTGGGATGATTTGATGAAACTATATACACTTGATGTAATGAATTTAGATAATGAAGTTACGGCACTTCGCCTTTATTATGAAATCATCCTTCAAATATTTAATAATACAAACGAATTTAAAAATTCTGGTGTAGGATATGATGAAATGGAAAGCGTAGTTGCAATAATTATAAATAAGGTTAATCAAATGCAGATTTCATCCCAGACAGATACAGTTATATGGGAGTTAAAGGACTCAATCCTAAAAGATGCGAACCGGGCGTTAAGAGCCTTGGAAGCTGCTTTTGCGCATCAATATTATGAGGAGGGGAGTGGTGGATAAGTGGAAGAATATTTAAGACTTTATAATCTGTATCACAGGATTTTTATGATTTGTTTAATAGGTGCCTGTATATTCCTAATCATTAGTATTATTATGTTTTTTAGGTTTAAGGTTTGGGTGATTATCGGAGGCCTGACTGGTAAAACCGCTAAAAATACTATTGCAAAAATGGAAGAAGAATATCGTCACACAGGTAAATTGACACCACTGGTAGACGGTGGAGAAACGACAACAATGCTTCCGCCGCCAGAAACAGAAATTACGGAGCTGATGCATGTGATTAACAATCACTTTATGATAGAAAAACAAATCATACTTATCCACACGGATGAAGTTATTTAATTATTGTTTGAGAAATTGAAGGAAGTGAAGGAAGCAGAAGGGAGCCGAATGTTTAAAAATATCAATTTAGTATTCAAGTTAATTGTGTTTTGTATTTTGATTTCCTCCAATCTTTTTGTTTCGGCTGAAATACCGGAAACCGGTAAAGAGAACGTTGATACTAAGGAGCCGATAATAGATACAACAAAACCACAAATTGTCGATTATGCTTTTGAAACTATTAATAATACTAATATTTTGGGTTTTGGAATTTTCTGTAATGAAGCTGTTAAAGTAACGGTAACGGCAGAAGATGGGAGCATAAGTGCAGGGTTGGATTACATAGATTTGATTTATGACTATAAGGACAAAGATGGAAACACATTAACGCTGTCCCCAAAAGTGGAAATTGAGGAGGAGAAACAAACAACATATCAAGCGGTATTTTATTTACCGGCTAATGAGGCCTTATCAGCATCAAAAGATATAATGTATGATGGAATATTGATGGCTGTTGCAAAAGATAATGCGGGAAATGAGTCGATCCCAACCGGACCTGGGGATATAGATAGCAATAGCAGCAACAATCTTATGATTGAGAATATAAAACCTGAAATATCAGTTAAAATAGGAGCAAATGAAGCAGATTATACTCATGAAGGACAAAAATGGTATAAATCTTTAGTTGCTTTCAATGTTAGTATTGAAGACCGTGAATCTGGAGTGAATTCAGTCAAGATTTTTATGAGCAAAGCAGGCGGTGAAAAAGACCTATGCATAGAATATGAGGCAGAATCAGAAAGGATAATCAATAAATCGTTTGATGTGAATACTTCATCAGAAGATTATGGTATATATACTCTTGAAGTAGAAGTAGAAGATAATGCCGGGAATACTAACACTTCTACGGATATTGTCTATATTGATAAAATAGCACCTACTGTAGATGCAAATCTGATTCAGCACAACCCCAATATTGAGTGGACTAATGATAAAGTCACCGTTACAGGAAACGCTATTGATGCAGGAGGTTCAGGATTATCTCAAGTTCGCTATGGTAGTAAGCAAGAGTATGACAGTGATAGCCGTGATAATGCTATGGGTTCTGGAGCCCTCCTTGATAAGGGGCAGTTTTCCTTTACTGTTGCTAATGAGCATAAAGGAGATTATTATATCTGGGCCTATGATAATGCAGGCAATAAATCGAAAGCAAAAACTATTGAAATAAATATAGATAAAACGAAACCTACAGGAGAGATTAAAGTCGGTGAATTCAGTTTATGGGATAATTCAATTAAATATAGTCAGAATAAGCAGCTTATAAGCATCAGCGCTGCTGATGAAGTATCCGGAGTTAAGGATATTGAATATTATGTTCATCAAATAGATATAAATCATTCAAACGAACTTTATCGTCGGCCTTTAAGTGAAAATGACATTAAAACCGGAAACATAACATGGTTACCATATAAAAAATTCACAATGCAGCCTAAAGATATTGAGAATCGTTTTATCATCTATGCCAGGATAACAGATAAAGCTGGTAATACCACTTATATAAACACAGATATAATCGTTTTGGATAATAAGGCTCCGGACATATCTGTGGCTTATCGTGTTAAGACTGATAAGGAAGGTTATAAAGATATAAACTTAGCAGAAGAAAAATATCAGCAGAATACTATTAAGGCAGAAATTACGATTAATGAACGCAATTTTTCTCCGAAAGAGGCTAAGTTGGAGATCACGGCAGTTGATGCCAATGGAGAGTTGGTTGAAAATATTAGCCCGGCTAATGAAAGCTGGAAAACAGATCCTCAAAATAGTGATAAGCATACATTGGTTCTACACTTTACAGAAGATGCGAACTATTTTTTAAAGCTTCACTGTACAGACCTTGCCGGCAATAAAGCCATTTCATACGGGCCTGTAGAGTTCACTGTAGATGATACAAATCCTACAGGGACAATTGCAGTGGCTGACAGTAAGAATCAAAAATGGTCATGGGCTAATCTTCCGCAAATCACTTTTGAACTTTTCTCTAATAAGTCTTTATATGTAAGAATAGAAAGTGATGATGCTACTTCTGGTGTTGCCAGCGTACATTATTTGAAGACTAATATAGCGATGACGAAAGACAAACTAAATAATCTGAAGGAATCGGACTGGATTAATGGAACCTCCCTGTGTATTGATTCGGATGAACAATTTATCATTTATGCCCGGATTATAGATAAATCAGGAAACAAAACCTATATAAGTTCCAATGGTATTATTATGGATAATACATCATCACAGCCAAAGATTACGGTTACCGCACCGAAGCCTGTCCATGGTATCTATAACTGTGATGTCCAGATGAGCATAGCTGTTGAGGAGCCGATAATCAATGGCACCTATGCCGGTCTTGAAGAGATACACTACAAAGTTATTACCAATGGTGTGCAGACGAAAGAGGTTCGGCTGCTTAATAACGGTAAGGATACCAGGCAACGGGAATTTTCCCAGACGGTGACTATCGATGCGGTGATTAATAACAGTAATGATGTAGTCGTTGAAGTATATGCAAAAGACCATGCCGGCAATGAATCAAAGGTTAACACAGCCTTAAAAATTGATATTACAGCCCCCGTGATCGAGGTTAGATATGACAACCACGATGCCTTGAATAATGGCTATTATAAAGATACCCGGACGGCCACCATAGTGATCCATGAAAGAAATTTCAGTGAGGACGATGTAGAGTTTACCCTTACTAATTCTGATGGAACACAGCCGGTCATCAGCGGCTGGAGCCATAGTCAGGAACCTGGATTATCCGAGCGTACGACCCACGCTGCAACCGTATCGTTTGCGGCAGACGGTGATTATACCTTTACATTAAGCTATACAGATTTGGCGGGAAATAAGGCCATATATAATACGGTGGATCAATTTACTATTGATAAAACCTCTCCAGAAATCTCTGTTGTCTACGATAATGAAAACAGTAACAACAAATATTATTATAGAGCAGCAAGGATAGCTACTATTCGTATCAATGAGCATAACTTTAATCCTTCTGAAGTCAATATAAAAATAACGGCAACAGATAATGGTTCAACCATATCTGCTCCGGAAATCGGAAGCTGGAGTTCCAACGGAGATGTCAGAACGGCTTCCGTGACATTTAGTCAGGATGGAGAATATATATTTGAAGTTGAATATACAGATATGGCAGGTAACAATGCCGAAGCATACGGAGGACATTTTGTTGTGGATACTTTGGCGCCGGAAATCCAGATTCTTGAAGTCGGGGATATGTCTGCCAATAATAGTGTTGTTGCTCCTGTGATTGAATATAGCGATACCAACTATGATGCAGACAGCTTAAAAGTTACACTGTCAGGATATATCAATGGTAATATGGAGGTTATTTCTACAACATCTTCTATTCAAAATGGAGAGAGAATACAACTTAATGACTTTGCTTACGATAAAGAGTATGATGACCTTTATACATTGGAAGTGGCCGCCAGGGATAAAGCAGGAAATCAGGAAGAGGAAAAGATCATTTTTTCGGTGAATAGATTCGGTTCTGTTTACGTTCTGGGAGATACGGTCCGGGGGTTAGTAGATAATTATTATACAAACCAGGAAGTTTCGCTGGTTGTTACTGAAATTAATGTGGATACGCTGGAATTCATAGATATTGCCTATGCCAAAGACGGAAATATAGAACCTTTAGAGGAGGGTAGAGACTATAGTGTGATGGCATCAGGCAGCGATGTTTCGTGGAAGTCCTATGTTTATACAGTGTATAAAGATAATTTCAAGGAAGAAGGCAATTATAGTTTGACTTTTTATTCTACGGATCGTGCGACGAATGTTTCAGACAACAAAGCCAAAGATATGTCCATAGAATTTGTTGTGGATAAGACACCGCCAACAATTATACTTTCAGGTGTGGAAGATGCAAAGCAGTATAATGCTGATAGTGTTGCTGTGACTATAGATGCAAAGGATAACATCCATCTGCAAAATGTCGGGTTATATTTAGATAATATTTGTGTCAAGACATATACCGGTGACGAATTGTCAGAAAGCAATGGTATCGTCACGTTTGAGATATCCAATGCAGACAGTTGGCAGAAGCTAAAGATAACAGGTCTGGATGCGGCGGGCAATGAGGCCTCCACTGATGAAATGAGTATTTTGGTTACTACAAATGCATGGCTGCAGTTTTATTATAACAAACCATTAATGGCAGCAACTATAGCTGCCACGGTTATGGCCGCGGCGATAGCGGGATTCTTGTTCTTCTTTTTAAAGAGAAAGAGGGACAATAGTGAACACAGTTGACGTTCCCATGAAAATCCTTTATGATAATTAAAGTTGAAAGGGGATAAAGATTTTTATATGAACGTTTTAAATATTGAGCATGTCAGCAAAATTTATGGAGAAAAGACAATCTTTGACGATATATCTTATGGAATTCATGAAGGAGATAAAATCGGAATTATTGGAATCAACGGAACAGGTAAGACAACATTGCTGAAAATCATCGCAGGTTTAGAAGAGCCGGACGATGGGCAGATAATTACACAAAATGGCCTGAGAATCACCTATCTGCCTCAGAACCCCGAGTTGCCAGAAGAAGTTACTGTGCTTTCATATGTTGCAGAAGAGGAAAGCCATCAGTCAAAAGCTATTTTAAACAGATTGGGAGTCACAGATCATGAGGCATTGACCACGCACCTTTCCGGCGGGCAGAAGAAGAGAGCAGCACTTGCCAGGGCTCTGGTGAATCCGGCGGATGTATTGATTTTAGATGAACCTACTAACCATATTGACAATGAAATGACTTCTTGGCTGGAGGATTATCTGAATAGATTTAAAGGTATTGTGATTATGGTCACTCATGACAGGTATTTTCTTGACCGGGTTACCAATAAGATTTTGGAAATTGACCATGGAAAGTTATATAGTTACTCTGCAAATTACTCCAGGTTTCTGGAAATGAAAGCTCAGAGAGAAGAGATGAATATAGCTTCTGAGAGAAAGCGCCAGAGCGTTTTACGTATGGAGTTGGAATGGGCAAAAAGAGGATGCCGTGCAAGGAGTACAAAGCAAAAAGCAAGACTGGAGAGGCTGGAAGCCCTGAAAAACGGTATGGCGCCTGCAAAAGAGCAGAATGTCGATATAGACTCAGCTGAAACAAGAATGGGAAAGAAAACCATTGAAATTCATCACGTCAGCAAAAGTTATGGAGGCAAAAAAGTCATTGATAATTTTAACTATATTGTTCTTAAAAATCAGAGGTTAGGTATTATTGGCCCCAATGGCTGTGGAAAATCTACTCTACTGAAGATTATCACTGGAAACCTGGAGCCGGACTTAGGACATGTAGAACTTGGAGAAACCATTAAAATCGGATACTTTGCCCAAGAAGTAGAAGACATGGATATTGGCAAGAGAGTTATAGATTATGTCAGAGATGTGTCAGAATATATTACGACAAAGGATGGGAAAATTACTGCATCACAGATGCTGGAGAGATTTCTCTTTGATGCTTCTATGCAGTATACGCCAATAGCAAAACTGTCCGGCGGAGAAAAGAGAAGGCTGTATCTTTTAAAGGTGCTTATGGGCGCGCCTAATGTGCTGCTTCTCGATGAGCCCTCTAACGATTTGGATATTCCCACCCTGACAGTTCTGGAAGATTATCTGATTTCATTTTCGGGAATTGTTATTGCTGTATCCCATGACAGATATTTTCTGGATAATGTGGCAGATAGGATTTTTGCTTTTGAGGAAAATGGACATCTGCAGCAATATGAAGGTGGATATATGGATTATTTGGAGGCAAGGAGATCCGCTGTTTTAGAAGATGGAAAGGATGAAGCCAGGGAAAAGAATATTGGCGCAAAAAATAAAACTTCAGGAAAAGAGTGGAAGAATAATAAGCCTTTAAAACTAAAATTTTCTTATAAGGAACTTAGAGAATATGAAACCATTGATAATGATATAGCTACTTTGGAAGAGAAAATCCAGGTACTGGAAAAAGAAATGGAAGCGGATGCGAGCCAGTACACAAAACTATATCAACTTACAAATGAGAAGGAAAAAACGGAAAAAGAACTGGAAGAGAAGATTGAACGGTGGGTTTATCTAAATGATTTGGCAGAGCGGATAGATGCACAGAAGGGATAGAGTTAAATGAATACAAAAAAATAATGTATACAGGATAAAATTATAAATGTTATTGATAATGTAGAGAGGATAACGAGAAGATATTGGATTGATATTTTATAATTAAGAATAAACAATTATCGTTTGCTAATACAACGGACTAAAGCCTATAAGAATCAAAAAAAAGCGGAAGCCTTTAATTTATCAGGCTTCCGTCATTATAAAGTAAAGCATGAGACGAGATTCGAACTCGCCGATTTTGGGTTGAAGGTGGTTGGGGTGTTGATGTTCTTATCGGAAAACAAACAAGGGAACACAGGGATATTGATATAGACTTTGACGCTGCTTTTGAGGATTTATTGTTGGATAGGTTGGAGCAAATGGGTTATCAAATTACCACCGATTGTCGTCCAACTCGTGTCGAATTATATCATCCCTTACACGGATATATTGATATTCACCCATTTATCATCAGTACGGTGGGAGAAATGAAGCAAGCGAATCCAGAGGGCGGCTGGTTTGATTTAGAAGCAAACTGGTTTTCAAAAGAAACTTTTGAAGGCAGAATTATCCCTTGTGTTTCTGTCGAGGGGCAAAGATTATTTCACAATGGATATGAATTAAGGGAAATAGATAAGGTTGATTTGAAAAGGCTAAACGACACCTTTCCCCAGACAATAGATTGATTCTATGATTCGCCTTCGTTTCCTGTTGTGACGCAACAGGGTGATAAGGTGAAGTGGTTATTATTTATGTTTTACGAAGGGAGTTTGTATGAGTAATAGCATAAAGTACTTGATAGATTTTATAGTGCTGGGGGTAATATATTTCATTTTCTTTTTCAGGAAGTGGAAAGACAGAGGGAGAGATAGATTGCTTGTAAACACTATGATGTTTGTATATATATCTTTTGTTATGTATTTCACTTTGATGCCATTTATTATATCGGTACCTTTTATTTTCAATCACCCTTATGTGCCAATGAATATGAATCTTTTCGACGATTTTTTTTCGGATAGAGGAGATGCGGTACGTCAGATTTTGCTTAATATAATTATGATGATGCCATTTGGCTTTTTATTGCCGATTGTCAAAAAGCAAAAGCTATGGTCTTGTATATTATGGTCTTTTTTGTTTAGTTTTGGAATTGAAATAATTCAGCCGTTATTAAATAGTTTTAGGTCATCAGATATTACTGATTTATTAACGAACGCAGTAGGTGGAATCTTGGGGTATCTATTATATCTGCTTTTCAAGCCTTTGGTAGAAGGGATAATGGTAAATTTGAGGACAAACTCAGCGAAATAAGCATACTGCATGGTTCGCAATAGTCTCCAAAGGTGATTTAACTTCGGACCAAGTTTCGGGCTGTTGACAAAGTGGGTGTTTTTAGATGATATGAGGTTTTTTATAGTTTGGGAATAGGGAAATACTTGTTTTTTTCTGTAACTGGAAATATTCAGACAGGCTCCGGGGCGATTTTAGATGCAGGCTGTATACTTTATCAGGCGTTTTATGTTTATTGCCGTCGCTGATAAGAGGCAATGTGTTTCCGCTGCCTCTATCCCCCGCCTGTATAGCTGTCTGAGATTGTTATCACGTTTCTGTGTCCCAAAAGTACCCTCACTCCAAATCTGACGTTTTTTGAGACTTTCTTTGTATTCTGCTGATCCATCCCGTGCGTGATGATTCTTGACTATAGCCTCGAAGATATTGACTTAATTATTTGTTTACGCAATCAAATGGTAAATTAATGAATGCATCAACACCTTATAATACATCACTTGATGTTATTAGCAGTAGTCAAATAGTAGTCAAACACAAAAATAAGGCTTTTCGGATTTTCCAGAAAGCCTTATTTTATGGGAAGCACGAGACGAGATTCGAACTCGCGGCCCTCGCCTTGGCAAGGCGATGCTCTACCACTGAGCCACTCGTGCGCATTTCTTTGGTATGAATACTATACAATATTTAAAACTATTTGTCAACAATAAAGGAAATTATTTTTTTAAAATTTCAATCAATTAACACAACTTCATCAAGGCTGCACTTGTTCATAGCCGCATCGCAGCTCTGGTGCATTTCGGCAGGAGCTTGGACTCCTGCCGAAACAAACTAGTCTCCGGAGCGTTTTTCACTCTGTCACATCGCCTAAGAGGCGTTGGACTTACAAATTTGCTTTATCGACTTGTAGAGGTCTATAAACTCTGTACACAAAATCTTAAATGCTTCGGCACTCATCAGCTGATCTTCAGCATGTACTAAAAGCAGGGAGACATCCGTATGCTCACCTGAGGCTTCTTTTTGAATTAAATTCCCATGGACTTTATGTCCTTTTGCAAAACTTATTTCTCCTGCTTCAATAAGTTTCTCGGCTTCCTGAAAATTCCCGTTCTTAGCTTCGCCGATTGCCTGTATGAAAGATGATCTGGCGTCACCGACATTGCAAATAAGTTCAAAACATATCAGCTCCATTCCTTCCATACGTTAGCCCTCTATTCTTTCTATGGCGGATTTTAGTACTTTTTCACCATTCATAGTTCCGTATGATGCCATATCAATAACTTCTACAGGAGTAACTCCCGCTTTTTCCTGAATTTTATCTTTCATAAATCTCACTTGAGGTCCGAGTAAAATGATATCTGCTTCATTAGAATGCTTAGTAACTTCTGCTTCTGGAATTGCCTGAATTTTCACTTCCAGCTTCTGATTATCTGCGGCTCGTTCCATTTTTTTAACCAACATGCTTGTGGACATTCCTGCCGCACAAACTAATAAAATATTATACATAGATTACCTCCTGAACTATAAGATTTCTCCGTTTGAATGTATCACTTTTTTATACCAATAGTAACTGTCTTTTACATATCTTTTTCCAGAACCGTTACCATGGTCATCTAAATCTACATAGATGAAGCCATATCGTTTGCTCATTTCAGATGAAGAACAGCTAACCAAATCAATTGGTCCCCAAGGATAATAGCCTATCAGCTCGACCCCATCTTTGATAGCTTCTTTAAGCTGTTCTATATGCAGTTTATAAAATTCAATACGATAATTGTCATGCAGTGTATTATCAGTATCAAGCTCTTCATAAAAGCCCATTCCATTTTCGGTGACCATAATTGGTAACTGGTAACGATCATAATATTCATTGAGTGCAATTCTTAGACCCGTAGGATCTATCCCCCAACCCCAATCATTTAAAGTCTTTATATATGGATTTGCATAGGGTTCTTTTGAATTGGAATCGATATTCATTGTGTAATAGTATGAAAAACTTACAAAGTCCACTGTGTTTTTAATATCTTCATAATCACTTTCCTTGAAGATAATATTCAGATTATTATCTTCAAGGAATCTATAGAAATAAGCCGGATAATATCCCCGTACCAATACGTCTGAGTATAAGTACTGCATCTGTGCATATTTAAGAGCGGCAAGAACATCCTTGGAATCTCCGGTTGCGGGAAATGCGTTTCCATAATATGCCATCATTCCTATTTTGAAATCCGGGCATATCGCACGCCCTTCTCTGATGACTTGTCCACAGGCCGTCAGCTCATGGTGTATAGCCTGATACTTTGCCTCCAGGAGATTACTTACTTTATCAGAAGGAATTCCAAGGTGATTAAATGATTCATAGGTAATTAGGTTCATCTGGTTGACAAGAATCCAGTGTTTTACTTTTCCGTTGTATCTTTCCATGACGACCTTGCAGTATTTAGCAAACATTTTTATCGTTTTTCTATTGAACCAGCCATTATATTTTAATGGAATATTGAGAGGCATTTCATAATGAGATAATGTTACAAGCGGCTCCATTCCATTCTTAATCATTTCATCAAAGAGAGAATCATAGAACATAAGTCCTTCTTCGTTAGGAGCAGCATCATCTCCATTGGGAAATATTCGTGCCCAGCTAGTCGAGATTCTAAAAGAGTTGATCCCCATGCCTGATAGCAATGCCAAATCATCCTTGTAAGTATGATAAAAATCAATACCGTATCTTTTGGGATAGTACCCTTTTTTATCATCGGCTGCCGCTTGTATTTCAATAGTACTCATTTCTTTATTTGACTTTTTTTTCAAATCTATATTTTCGTTAAAACAATTCAGATCCGCAACGCTTAGCCCCTTGCCACCTTCATTGTAGGCTCCTTCTATCTGATTGGCAGCTGCCGCACCGCCCCAAAAAAAGTTTTTTGGGAATTCATGTTTCATTTTATGCATCTGCTAATTGGCCTCACTTCCTTCTTGCTCCTGTATTAACATTTTCTTTTCATATATCTTGAAAAATGGATAATATACAATTGCATAGATAATAAAATTAATGATAACTAACACAGCACCCATTAAGCTTGTTGTACACAGAGGCGCTGCAAAAATTGAAGGCAGATTCCATGCGGCCGCAGAAGGATAGGCCATTCCCGGTACTATTCCGACTGTGAATGCCAGATAGGTAACAATTGTACAAAGAATGGGTCCTATGGCAAATGGAATGGCCAGTATTGGATTCAATACAATTGGTAATCCAAATAAAATAGGTTCATTGATATTAAAAAAGCTTGGAATTATACTCAACCGCCCTAAACTTTTTAACATCCTGGATTTTGAAAGACACATAAATATGCACAATGCCAGCGTACCACCACCACCACCAATCCAGAGGAATGTAAATATAAATGGCTGCACGCCTATATTTGGAATAACTTCTCCAGCGGCAGCTGCCGCCATATTAGCTTCGGCATTAACAAGCCATATTGGCATCATGATTGAGGATAAAACCGCGGGATGCATTCCAAAAAGCCACATAATAGCTGTCAGAAGTACATAGATTAACGGAGCTAAAATTGAATTAGAAGACATACTTAAGGCAGGCGTTATAATTGTGCTGATCAAGCTGTTAATATCAAAACCTAAAATATGTACGATTAACCAGATAATACCGGTAGAAATGAATATGGGTATGAGTGATTCAAAGCTATTACTAACGTTGGGAGGAACCTGTTCCGGCATGCGGATAGATATCTTTTTCTTTTGACAAAAATGTATGACTTCAACGGCGAGGATTGCGGCAATAATGGCTGTGAACATACCTTCTCCGCCAAGATAGGCCGTGCTCAGGAAAGTACCGTTTTCCAATGGCGTGAAACTCATCGTCATAAAAAAGGTAAATACGGCTGAAATGCCTCCGGATAATCCATCCAGGTTGTATGACTTGGCGAGACGGGAACCAATACCAAAGCTTACATAAACGCCAAGCAGGCCTAATGACATATTAAAAGGTATTAATAATTTTGATACAATTTCCGGATGTGCCCCCATAAATTCAACATAGGGCTGCGGCCATGGGAAGTAGGGTATCAGTAGGAATATCGCACCAATTATTGTAAATGGTATTGTAGCAATGAGTCCGTCTCTGACTGCGCTGAGATGCCTTTGGGTTGAAATTTTGTTCATGACAGGCATAAGGATCTTTTCAATTGATTTTGCAAATTCTTCCATAACATTATCTCCTTTTTTTTGTTATTTTAATTGTAGTGCGATCTGATTAATAATTCAACTTTTTTCATTTTCCAAAACACGCAACTTTTTTTGTTGTATTTAGACAAATAAACAACTTAGCCAAAGCGCTGAGTTGTTTATTTTCACATAGTTTAATTACTTTTTTCTTTTGCTAAATATATACTAAGGAAGATGAAAAAGGCTTCCAATGTACTGCTGGAGAAATAATTTGTATTATAAAATTCATAGAAGTCTTTAAAGGATACGACCTCAAAACAAAAGTCCGAATATTTATCCTTACTTTGATAAGTTAGAAGTACAATTTTTTGAGAATGTTCTTCAGTAATTATAGATTCCTTGATTTTTTCATTTATCCATTTACCCGTAAGAGAAATTATAAAAATAATATCCTCTTTTTTTAATATATTTTCAATAATTAATTGATCTGAATCACGATTTATTTCATATAAGCCTATACCAAAATATTTAGATAATTCAAAAAACAGATTTGTCGCAGCAAAGCCATGTAAGCCTGTGAATACAGCACCGCGTTTGGTCTTAGCGAGTTTCTTGGCGATGCGGTCCATTTGGGCAAACTCAAACGTTTCAAATATTTCCAGGATTTTCTTCTGATTTTCTATAATAAAAAAGTTTAAGGCGGAATCAATCCCTTTGCTTTCAGCAATGCTAAACATATCCCGAAAAAGATTGGCATACCTATAGTTAAGCCGGTCTGTCCGCAGTTCTTTAAAACTTTTATATCCAAGTTTTTTGCAGAATTTTGTTACACTACCAGGTGTGGTATGCGCGAGGTAAGCGATTTCATCAATTGTCACATTGGGAAATTCATTTACTTTTATAATCAATACCCTGGCAATACTAAAATTAGTATCCAGTTTTCGGTTTTTAAACAGATATTCCACTAACCTGATATGTACGCTTAACTTTGAAGGCTCATGCATTTTATAACTCCTTATACACTGATGGATACTGCTATTATTCATATGATATCATAGTTTATGTTATTCAACAATTATATTTTCTTGCAAGACTTGCAATGAACAGCAAGACTTGCAATGAACTTGACAGATCTTTTGTTTCGACTTATAATAAATCTGTAAACGCTAGGGGTGTCCCCGAGACTGAGAAACAGACCCTTTGCACCTGATCCGGATCATACCGGCGGAGGGAAGCGATCATACAAAATAACTGTATTCTTAATCGAGGACCTCTGTATAACTTTACCGTCTGACAGTGCAGGCGGCAATAAAAACAGGAGGTTTTTTATGCTACAACAATTCTTTGAATCAACTTTTGGTATCACTCTTACCGCAGTAATCATATTAATTATGCTTTTATCAGGTATAGGTTATCTGAAAAGTCGTCCGGAAAATAGATTATCCGGACGTAAGGCAATTATGGCAATGGCATTCTCAGCATTGGCCATAAGTCTTGGAATGGTTTTAAGTTTTATAACCATTATTAAAATGCCACAGGGAGGCTCCGTGACATTGCTGAGTATGTTTGCCGTATCCCTGGTTGGGTATCTGTATGGACCTGTACAGGGCATATTAAGTGGTGTTGCCTATGGATTGCTGCAGCTGGTAATCGACCCGTATGTCATTCATCCGGTACAGCTTATTCTGGATTATCCTCTGGCATTTGGTATGCTGGGACTGTCCGGCTTTTTTAATAGGAAAAAGCATGGACTTTTAATTGGATACCTAATGGGCGTAAGTGGACGGCTTGCATGCTCATTAATCTCTGGTATTGTATTTTTTGGCGATTATGCTCAGGGAACCGGAATGTCACCGTTAATATATTCTCTTATCTATAACGGTTCTTATCTGGGCGCAGAGGCATTTATTACTTCTATAATCATCTGTTTACCTCCGGTAAGAAATGCTGTTTTGAGCATAAAAAATATAGCGATATCAAAATCTTATGCGTCCGAATAGCTGGTAAAAATTCTTCCCGTTTACCCTCAGTTAACAAAGTGATAATTAATTCTTAAATTATCGGGATAAAAATAAGTTTGATACCAGGCGCACTGTGTGATAAAATAATGTAGATAAATGCCAGGAAGCAGTAATTACAGAAAGGAAACCACATGAAAACATTAATAAAAAACGGCCATTTAATTGATCCTGGGACGGGAAGAGACGGGATGTATGATGTGTTAATCGATGGTGAGATTGTAACTCAGGTGAGAGAATGCATAACTGAGACTGCAGATAAGATTATTGATGCCAAGGATTGTTTTGTTGTCCCCGGATTTATCGACTTACATGTGCATTTGCGTGAACCGGGATTTGAGTATAAAGAGACGATAAAAACCGGGGCTTTGGCTGCTGCCAGAGGCGGTTACACAAGTATCTGCCCTATGGCTAATACAAAACCTGTAACTGATTCTCCCGAAAAGATAAGATGGCTTATCAACAAAGCCAGAGCAGACTCGGTGGTTCATATATTACCGGTTGGTTCTGTAACCCTGAAAATGGCAGGAGCAGAACTTACGGATATAATGGGCATGGTTAAGGCAGGTGCTGTAGCTATTAGCGAAGATGGCAAATCTGTAATGAATTCAAAATTATATAAAAAGGCTCTGGAAGAGGCGAAGAAAGCTGGCATAGTAGTGCTTGACCATCCGGAAGACCGTAGTTTAATGGGTGGGGCTATCAATGAAGGAGAGGTTTCAAAGCGTTTAGGTATAGAAGGCATCAGCTCCGATGCAGAAGATTTAATAACAGCAAGGGACATACTATTAGCTAAATCTACTGGTGCTAAACTGCACATCTGCCATTGTTCCACAAAAACCAGTGCCAGGCTTATCGAAATAGCGAAAGCAAATAATATTTCAGTGACCGCTGAGGCCTGCCCCCATCATTTCACCTTGACAGATGAAGATATCAGAGAAGATGATGGGAATTTTAAAATGTCTCCGCCATTGCGCGGGAGAGAGGATAAAGCTGAACTTATTAAAGCTTTGTGCAATGGAACGATTGACGTCATAGCGACGGATCATGCCCCCCATCATGCGGATGAGAAATCTAAAGGAATTAAAGATGCTGCCTTTGGGATTGTTGGTTTAGAAACGGCACTCTCATTGACGATGACTGAATTGGTGCATAAAGGCTTGATGACACCTTATGAGATGATCCGCCGGATGAGTTACACACCTGCAAAAATAATCGGGATTGACAAGGGCTCGCTGGCTATTGGTAAAGTTGCAGATGTTACCATTATTGACCCTAACCGGGAATACGAAATCAAAGCCTCTGATTTTGCTTCGAAAGGCAGAAATACACCGTTCGAAGGATATAGAGCCAAAGGCAAGGTTATAAGAACGATTGTTTCAGGAAAATTAGTATATGAAATTTGAGAACTAAATTATTGGAGGACGTTATGATTAATAAACTAGTATCTAAAATTAAAAAGTTAAACGCACCTATTGTTGTTGGATTAGATCCGATGCTTAACTATGTTCCTGAACATATTAAGTTGAAAGTTTTCCGGGAAAGGGGAGAAAACCTCGAAGGGGCAGCAGAGGCTATATGGCAGTTTAATAAGGAGATTATTGATGCTATTTACGATTTGGTACCTGCGGTAAAACCTCAAATTGCTATGTATGAGCAATTTGGTGTTCCAGGAATGATCGTATTTGATAAAACGGTTAAGTATTGTAAGTCTAAGGATTTAGTGGTTATTGGCGATATTAAACGGGGAGATATTGGTTCCACGTCAGAAGCTTACGCCATTGGCCATTTAGGACAAGCACAAATTGGGAGTAATTATTGTTATGGTTTTAATGAAGACTTTGCTACCCTCAATCCATATATGGGAAGCGATAGCATCAATCCGTTTATACAAGTGGCTAAGAAAGAGAATCGAGGTCTGTTTATTTTAGTTAAAACCTCGAATCCCTCCAGCGGAGAATTCCAGGATCAGTTAATTGGGGAGCGCCCGCTATATGAACTAGTGGGAGAAAAAGTGGCGCAGTGGGGAAAAGAACATATAGGCGAATGTGGTTACAGCTACGTCGGTGCAGTGGTAGGAGCCACATACCCCAAGATGGGTAAAGTGCTTAGAAAGCTTATGCCAAAAACCTATATCCTTGTACCAGGCTATGGGGCACAAGGCGGCAGGACCAGTGATTTGCTTCATTATTTTAATAAAGATGGCCTTGGGGCGATTGTTAACTCTTCAAGAGGGATTATAGCTGCATATCAGCAACCGGCGTATGAACATATAGGGGCAGATAATTTTGCAGAAGCTTCACGCATGGCAGCCCAGGACATGCAAAAAGATATTGCATCCATATTCTGAGCCGGATTTATTGCTAATGTATATTGGTCAAGAGCTAGTGCGAGGCAGTATAAAGCCTCATACCGGCGCGGGCCGAACCACAAGTAGACTATTTGAAAAGTTGAGGGAAAATGATGGCAACATTAAAAGATGTAGCTGAAAAATCAGGGGTTACGGCAACGACTGTTTCCAGGGTAATCAATAATAAAGGATATATCAGCGAAGAAACCAGGAAAAAAGTATGGGCAGTGATGAAAGAGATGAATTACCAGCCAAACGAATTGGCCAGATCCTTATCAAAACAATACACCAATACAATAGGGGTGATTGTACCGCATATCAGCCATCCTTTCTTTGCGGAGCTTATCAATGATTTAGAAGCTGCCGCAGCTGATCAGAAATACAAGATTCTATTGTGTAATTCCAATGAACAGCCTGAAAAAGAGGCGGAGTATCTGGACATGTTTGTATCTAACCGTGTTGCAGGGATTATTCTTTGCAGTAAATATGTAAAAGCGGAGAAATTCCGTGCACTGCACATCCCGATTATTAACATAGAGCGTGAAGATAATATGGCTGCAACGACCATTCAGGGGGATAATTATCATGGCGGGATAATGGCGGCCAAGCATCTGATTGAATGTGGATGTAAGAATCTGCTTCATTTTGGTGGTGTTATTGGAAAAAATATGCCTGCGGATCAAAGAGCCCATGCGTTTACAGAAGTTTGCAAGCAGGCAGGAATAAAGTGCAGGGTGCTGCAAAGCGATGAATTTGTATATGATTCTATGAATTATCATGCTTATATTAAACGTGGCCTGGAGGAAAATCCAGATGTGGACGGTATCTTTGCCAGTAGTGATTTAATCGCGGCGCAAGTTATCCAGATTTGTGCGGCTATGGGGATCAGTATTCCGGAGCAGGTTAAGCTGGTGGGGTTTGATGATGTAATGATTGCAAAACTTACGACACCTACAATTACTACGATACATTTACCGATTAAGGAAATATCGGTGATGTCCGTTGAATGTATTGATAAGAGTCTAAGGGGAGAGATGGTTCCTTCTAATATTTCATTGCCGGTGAGATTGATAAAGAGAGAATCAACGTAATAATGAAAATATCAGTATTTTTTTGAACATTATGTTATCGATAACATGAAAGTAAGCAAAGTACAAAAAATAATTGGAAAAAAATTATATAAAAACCTTATCTAGCAAAGATTAATAAGCTATATATATATAAATAATCGTAAAATGTTATAAAAATGAATAATATAATTTGAATATATGTCACAAATATATATAAAATAACTATGTTAGCGGTTGACATACGATATAACGAAGTATATAATTGTCATATCAAGTAAAAGAAGGCCTGCCAAGAGGTGATTTAGCGGAGCTTTTCAAGCGATAGGAGGATAAGAAATGAAAAAGAAAGCGTTGTATATGATACTTGTAGGTGTATTGGCACTGGGGATGCTAACTGGCTGCGGAGGTTCTGGAAGTAATAGTGATAGCAGTCCCGACAGTAAGGCTGAAGAAGCCGGTTCTGACAAAGATTATGACCTTTATATTTTTAATACGAAAGGTGAGAATGCAGATGCTATGGAAGCAGCTGCAAATGCTTTCGGGGCAGAAAAAGGCGTAAAAGTCAAAGTGTTTTCCTTAGGATCAGGAACAAACAGTGATGATACTTTAAGAACAGAGATGAATTCTAATAATAAGCCGGCCATATTCTCTTGCATGAATGCGCAGGCATTAGTTGAGTGGGTGGAAGGCGGATTTGCTATGGATTTATCCACTGCGGGTAATGAAGAATTTAAGGAACTGGTAAGTGAGATTCCGGAAAGCTTCCATTTAACCGATGGCAATGCTAACTATGGCGTTCCTTATAACGTTGAAGGATATGGCTACATCGTAGATACAGAGATGATTGCAGCCCTTTTTGGAGAAGATAATGTTGATGCGTTTATTGATGCATTCAAAATGGCCACTTATGATGAATTTGAATCTGCGGTAACAACCTTACAGGCTTACATCAAAGAAGACACAGCAGGAACAGTAACATTAAGCGGACAGGAATTCCAATTGGCTGCCCAAAAGACTGGCAAGGCAGCAAACTTGGAAGGCGTATTTTCAGTGGCAGGTTCTGAGAAATGGACCTATGGGGATCACTTTGTTAATATCGCTGTAGATGCAATCTTTAAAGATTCTAAAGCGGCATCTGAAGCTACAAAAGAAGAACTGGAAGCAGGAAAAGGTGCTTTTATGGCATATGCCAAAGCCCTTGACTTGAAAACTTCCAATGCAACAACAGCAAGAGGACCAGAGCTCATTAATGCGACAACTAATGGATATGATCCGGCAGTTGCAACATTTGCAGGCGGCAAGGCAATCTTTATGAAACAAGGCAACTGGGCTTATGAAAATATTAAGAAAGCAAATGAGGATATAGCCGATACACTGACATTCCTTCCTATTAAGATGCCTTTTACACAAGAGGACATCCAGGCAGAAGGACTGACGGTTGACCATATGCTAGAGTCAATTCCTGTATTTGTTCCGAATTACTATTGCATTAATGATAAGGTTTCTGATGAAGAGAAAGCACTGGCACAGGAATTCCTGGTATGGCTCAATACTACTGAAGAAGGGCAGAGATTTGTTATTGAAGAGATGGCATTTATTCCTTACAATGCTGACCCGGCGACAACATCCGCAGGGTATAGCCTCGGAGATTCCATCATTTCCTACATTGCCGAAGAGAAGACTTTAACCAATGCATATGCAGGTGCTCCGGTTGGGTGGGCAACAGATACCTTTGGATTACATATGATGGAGAACTTTGTGAATACTGCCGAGTGGCCGGATACCGCTTACGAAGACATCGCTGATTTTACCATTTCAAGCTGGGCTGAGATGGCTGGGCTGGAATAATGACCCACTTTCACTAAGCAACACTTAGGAGGAGCGCAATGGATAGATATTATAAGAAGAGACTTGTGCCGTTGGCACTTCCGGCCATCATTTTGTTTGTACTGGTTATAGCTATTCCATTTATAATGGGTGTCATTTATTCCTTTACGGGATGGCGTGGCACATATTTTGTGGGAGGCGAAAATTTCTGGGAGTCATTTGTTGGATTTGACAACTACATAAAAGCTTTCAAGACAAAGAAATTTATTGATGCATTTATTTATACGATAAAGTTTACATTGGTTGCCGTCATTGTCATTAATGTGGTGTCATTGGCAGTTTCAATGCTTGTCACCTATCTTCATAAAGCTGCTTCTGTTTACAGAACCATCTATTTTCTGCCAAATCTTTTGGGCGGCCTGGCTCTTGGGTATATCTGGCAATTTATCTTTGAAATTGTATTTTCGAAGATTTTATTTAGTGAAGAAGGGGTTGTTTCAATTCCGGCACTATGCAATATGACCCAGGATAATACAAAAGCACTATTTGCCTTAGTCATGCTATTTACCTGGCAGATGGTCGGTTATATGATTATTATTTATACCACGGGTTTGAACAATATTTCCAGTGACTTAACAGAGGCTGCGGCCATTGACGGCGCCAATGCCTGGCAGCGCTTTAAAAGCATTACAGTTCCAATGTTGATGCCATCTTTTACCATCGTATTCTTCCTGACTTTGTCAAAATGTTTCATGCTTTTAGATCAAAATGTTGCGTTAACAGATGGTAATTTTGGAACCCGTATGCTGGCAATGCAGATTTTGAGAACAACCAGAGACAGCTCGCCGCCTGATTACGGTCTTGCACAGGCACAGGCAGTTATATTTTTTGTATTAATTGCTGTGGTAACATTAATTCAGGTTTCTGTTACAAGCAAGAAGGAGGTGGAAGTATAATGTCGATGAAAGGCCGTCATAAAGCAGGGCAGATTGTGGCCCATATCGCCCTGATTCTGATTTCGATTTATACACTGGCGCCATTGGTGTTTTTATTATTTAATTCTTTTAAGTCAAACAATGAAATTGTAGAGTCTCCTATTGCGATGCCTTTAGCCTGGACATTAGATTACATCAAGAGTGCGGCAGAACAGATTAATTTCATTAAAGCTATGGGTGTGACTTTTATCATTACTGTATTATCCGTAGGACTTTTGATACTAATTTCTTCGCTTTCTGCATGGGTAATGGTGAGAAGTAAAACAAAGATGGCCAAAGTCCTATATCTTGTCTTTACCGCAGCTATGCTGATTCCGTTTCAGTCAGTTATGTATCCGTTGCTGGATATTTTTGAAAAAATGGGATTAAAAAATATACCTGGTTTAATTATAATGTATGGTGGTTTTGGATTAAGTATGTCGGTATTCCTATATCACGGCTTTATCAAGAGTGTCCCTCAGGCATTGGAAGAGGCTGCCATCATCGATGGTGCGAATATATTTCAGATGTTTTTCAATGTGGTTTTTCCTCTCTTGAAAGGAACTACGGTTACAGTAATCGTATTGAATGGAATGTGGATTTGGAACGATTATCTTCTCCCATTTTTAGTCATCGGCAATCGGGATGGCGTTAAGACTTTGACATTAGAATTGTACTTTGCCAGACTGACCGCAGGGCAGTATGGGAATCCGTGGGAATTAATTTTCCCGGCAGTTCTGGTTACAATTATCCCGATTGTTGTCTTGTATATTTTCCTCCAAAAATACATTGTCGCCGGTGTGGCAGAGGGTGCTGTAAAAATGTAACAGCTGCTGACAGGAGGGTGCTAAAGTAGAGAGGAGAAGTCTGTGAAAAGAACGCTGGAATATGAAAGAAGATTGAATAAACACTACGATGAACTGAAATGGCTTTACTGTGAGCTGTATAACGATAATCAGAAAATGTTTGATGAGCTTTGTGTGCAGATAGAATACTGGTATCAGAAGAGAGATAAAGAATGGAAAGTTCTGGATAGAAAACGTGAAAAGAATCCGGGCTGGTATAAAACACAGGATATGCTTGGCATGATGTTGTATATAGACGCATTTTCCCAAAATTTGGCGGGAGTTGAAAATAACCTGGATTACCTGAAAGAGTGTAATGTAAACTATCTGCATCTGATGCCGTTCCTGGATACATCTAAAGGAAAAAGTGATGGTGGTTATGCGGTATCTGATTATCGCAAGGTTCAGGAAAAGTTGGGCACCATTGAGGAATTGAGACAGCTTTCCGGGAAGTGCCATGCACAGGGAATCAGCCTCTGTGTAGATTTTGTTATGAATCATACTTCTGAGGACCATGAATGGGCAAAACACGCTTTGCGGGGAGAAGAAGAGTATCAGGAACGGTATTTTTTCTTTGATACTTATGACATCCCGGCAGAATATGAAAAAACATGTCTTCAGGTATTTCCGAAGACAGCTCCCGGTAATTTTACATGGAGAGGAGATTGCGGCAAATTTGTGATGACGAGTTTCTATCCATATCAGTGGGATTTGAACTATACCAATCCGGTCGTATTTAATGAAATGGTGTACAATATGCTATACTTGGCCAATCAGGGCATTGATGTCATCCGTATTGATGCGGTGCCTTATATTTGGAAACAGGTAGGAACCACATGCAGGAATCTGAAGGAAGTACATTCTATTGTCAGGATGATCCGTATGATTACAGAAATCGTATGTCCTGCTGTATTGCTTTTGGGGGAAGTGGTAATGGAACCGGAGAAAGTGGTTCCTTATTTTGGAACCCTTGAAAAGCCAGAATGTCATATGTTGTATAATGTGACGACTATGGCATCTACCTGGCATACAGTTGCGACAAAGGATACCTCCTTATTAAAACGCCAGATGGATATTGTCAGTGAGCTGCCAAAGGAATATGTATTTTTGAACTATCTGCGCTGCCATGATGATCTTGGGTGGGGACTGGACTATCAATGGCTGAAGAATTTTGCTATTCAGGAGCCGGATCATAAGCGTTTTCTCAATGATTATTTCTGTGGATTATTTCCAGGCAGCAAGGCAAGAGGAGAATTGTATAATGATGATCCTGACCTTCAGGATGCACGTCTGTGTGGGACGACAGCTTCTTTATGTGGCCTGGAGACTGCAAAGGCTTTGCAGAATCAGGAAGAGATTGATAATGCAGTAAATAAAATATTGATGCTCAATGCTTTTCTCTTTATACAATCCGGTATTCCCATTATTTACAGCGGAGATGAAATCGGACAGCTTAATGACTATACTTATAAAGATGCTGATGAGACTGACAGGAACACGGATTCGAGATATCTCCATCGAGGGAAATTTCGCTGGGATGAAGCGGCGTATCGTCATACTGAGAAAGCTGTGCCTAACAGAATTTTTGAAGGTATGAAAAAGATGGAAGCGCTGCGCTTTAAATATGCCCCTTTTTCCTGCCATGCAGATGTCTGGACGGAAAATACCCAGGATAGGGCACTTCTTTGTGTCTGCCGTAAGCTAGGCGATGAGGTGTTGGTAGGTCTTTTCAATTTTCAGGAAGAAGAGCGAAACGCCCGGATTGATATGGGGGAATTCCAGTTTATGGATTTGTTTAGCGGCAAAGAATGTGTACTGAATCGTGTGAAGATACCGGCTTATGGTTATGCATGGTATTATCGAAAATGGAAAATGTCTTGAGAACAGGACGCACATACGTTATAATATATCTAGTACAGCGTTTTAAGTGAGGAATAAAGATGAACATAAAAAAGATGACAGTGTTGGTAGATTCACAAAAAGAGCTTTTAGAAGATATTTATAGCATGTGGTTGTCTGTAGGAATTATGGCAGAGCATGTTAAACCGGGGCAATTCATTTCTGTGTACAGTAATGATAAGTCGAGATTACTTCCAAGACCCATCAGTATCTGCGAGGTAGATGCCAAACAAGGAACTATTCGTTTAGTATATAGAGTTGTTGGGGAGGGAACAAAAGAATTTTCTAAACTTAAGCCAGGTGATAGTGTAAGTATCATGGGACCTTTAGGAAATGGATTTGAGTTGACAAAGCAACCGGCCATTTTAATTGCGGGTGGTATTGGGATTCCGCCGATGCTGGAGCTGGCGAAACGCCTGGATTGTAATAAAACGATTTTTTTAGGCTATAAAGATGCTTTGTTTTTAACAGAAGAGTTTGAACTTTATGGTAAGGTTATAATTGCCACTGAAGATGGGAGTTCAGGCATCAAAGGAAACGTAATAGATGCTATTAATGCCGAGGCTGCTGCCGGTAGCACTGGAAGTGTTATTTATAGCTGCGGTCCCACACCGATGCTAAGAGCCGTGTCAGCCTATGCAAAAGAAAATCATATCACCGCATGGATTTCCCTGGAAGAACGTATGGCCTGCGGAGTTGGGGCATGTTTGGCTTGTGTCTGTAAATCTTATGAGAAAGATAATCATACCAATGTAAATAATAAGCGTATTTGCAAAGATGGACCGGTATTTAATGCATTGGAGGTTGAAATTTGATGAATACTAAAATCAATATAGCAGGGGTAGAGTTTAAGAATCCTGTAACTACAGCCTCAGGAACTTTCGGTTCAGGGGCAGAATATAGTGAACTGGTAGATTTGAACCACTTAGGTGCAGTGACGACAAAAGGTGTTGCTAATACACCGTGGCCGGGAAATCAGACACCACGAATAGCCGAAACACATAGTGGGATGCTTAATGCAATAGGTTTGCAGAATCCGGGAGTCGATATTTTTATCAGGAGAGACATTCCTTTTTTAAGACAATTTGATACGAAGATTATAGTTAACGTATGCGGGAAAACAATAGAAGAATATGTTGATACTGTCCGAAGGCTAAGTGAGGCGGATGTAGATTTGCTGGAAATCAATATTTCCTGTCCCAACGTTAAAGAAGGAGGTATTGCCTTTGGACAGGATGCCAGGGCGGTGGAAGCGATAACAAAGGTAGTTAAAAAAAATTCAAAGCACCCAATTATTATGAAATTAAGTCCTAATGTAACTGATATTACTGAAATGGCCAGAGCAGCAGAGGCAGGCGGAGCAGACGCAGTGTCTCTGATTAATACTATTACAGGTATGAAGATTGACATCCATAAAAGAGGGTTTGCCATTGCGAATAAGACAGGCGGGTTATCAGGGCCGGCGATAAAACCAATAGCTGTACGCATGGTATATCAAACAGCACAGGCAGTTAAAATTCCTATTATTGGAATGGGCGGCATATGTACCACTGAAGATGCAATTGAATTTATGATGGCCGGAGCAACAGCTGTAGCTGTGGGAACAGCGAATTTTACGAATCCTTATGCAACCGTTGAAATTGCCTGTGGAATCGAAGCATATATGAATCAATATGATGTTAAGGATGTTAATGCATTGATTGGTATTATAAAATAGATGATTGACGAAAACACTTGAATATTGTATATAATTTTAATATAATAATGAAGAGTAGCATCAAAAAATAGGGTGCTATTTTTTATAAGTGCGCTATTTTCATAATAAAATAACGAAGGAGAAATGAAGATGGAATTAGTCAAAGATTTACCTGAGGTGTTTGATGAATTTGCTCAGCAGCGTAAAAATTCGTTTTTAGCTGTAAAAGAGTTAAAAGAGAAAGGAACTCCTGTTGTGGGGGCATTTTGTACCTATTTTCCTCAAGAGATTGCATTGGCCATGGGAGCAGCAGTTGTGGGCTTATGTTCTACCTCCGATGAAACAGTACCGGATGCAGAAAAGGATTTACCGAGAAACCTGTGCCCGTTGATTAAATCCAGTTATGGGTTTGCTAAAACTGATAAATGTCCATTTTTCTATTTTTCAGACCTCATCGTTGGAGAAACTACCTGTGATGGGAAGAAGAAGATGTATGAATATTTAGCTGAATTTAAACCTGTGCATGTTATGGAATTACCTAATTGCCAAAGTGAAAATGGCTATAAAATGTACAGGGATGAAATTATCCGGTTTAAAGACGCATTGGAAGAACGATTTAATGTCATTATAACTGTAGAGCAAATTAAAGAAGCTATCAAACTAAAAAATAGTGAGAGAAAAGCCTTAATAGCTTTATATGAATTAATGAAAATGGAGCCGGCACCGATGCTGGGAGATGATCTATATAAAATATTGTATGGCTCTACATTCAAGTTTGATAAACAGGCGGCTATTGATGAAATTTATGCTGTTATTAATCAGGTAAAAAAAGAATATGACGAGGGGAAGCATTTAAGTAAGCGCCCTAGAATTCTGGTTACCGGATCGCCCATTAGTGGTGGCGCTTCCAAAGTCATTAAAGCTATAGAAGATAATGGCGGCGTTGTCATTGCCTTTGAGAATTGCGGTGGTGCGAAATCAATCGAAGAAATGGTCGATGAAGAGAACCCGGATGTTTATGAGGCGCTGGCTAATCGATATTTGAATATTGGGTGTTCATGTATGTCTCCCAATCCAAATCGATACCGTTTGATGGGGGAACTGATTGAAGATTACAAGATCGACGCAGTTTTAGATGTTATTTTGCAGGCCTGCCATACATATAATGTGGAGACTTTAGGAATCAAACGTTTTGTTAATGAAAGATATAATATCCCATATATGAGTTTAGAAACAGATTACTCAACTGCTGATATCGGGCAAATTAATACAAGGGTGGCAGCATTTATTGAGATGCTATAGGAGTGTTTATGTATAGTTTGGGAATTGATTCAGGCTCGACGATGATCAAAGGTGTTTTATTTGATGGAAAGGATATCATAGCCTATAAGAAGATTCCTACGTCTGCCAATCCAAAAGAGAGTATTCAAAATTTATATAAAGAATTATACTCTGATAAAGTAGCCTATGTTGTCGCGACAGGTTATGGAAGGCTGCTGCTCCCAGAAGCGGACAGGTATGTGACAGAGATCACATGCCACGGGACAGGGGCTGCTTATTTAAGTCAAGAGATAGGTGCAGTTATTGATATCGGCGGCCAGGATTGTAAGGCCATATTATTGGATGAAAACCAGCATGTCATTGATTTTTTGATGAATGATAAATGTGCTGCCGGGACAGGGCGCTTTATAGAAATGATGATGCGAATCCTTGAGGAACCAATGAGTTATCTTGATAACTTTGTGAAGGGAAAGAATCCGATAAGTATCAGCAGCATGTGTGCGGTATTTGCTGAAGGTGAAATTGTCAGCCTGCTGGCAAAGGGAGCGGATAAAGGCGATATAGCCCTGGGGATTATCCACTCTATATGTAGACGGACAGCCTTTTTTGCGGAAAGATTAAAGTTAGCAGATCCTGTGTTCTTTTCAGGAGGTTTAGCGGGTTTTCAGGTCTTTAGGGATACTTTGGAATTTTATTTAAAAAGAGCGGTGAAAACCAATACAATGGCTCAATATGCTGGAGCTATCGGCGCAGCATTGATTGGATACAAAAAGGCTGCAGTCAAATAACGGCAGCCTTTTGTGGTTTTAATTATCTGAGAACAATATATACCATGTAGGTGACATACATTAAAATCATTATAATACCTTCGTTACGGCTGATTTCCTTTTTAACTTTGGCAAAAAGGAATGTGATAACACTAATTAAGATTAATATAAGCGTATCATAAATTGAATTTGTCCCTACACTTACAGGATGAATTGTGGCTGAAGCCCCTAGAATCAATACAATATTAAAGATATTTGAACCAATAATATTCCCAAGCGCTAAATCGTTTTCCCCTTTTTTAGCGGCAACGATAGAAGTTACTAATTCGGGAAGAGAAGTACCTATGGCGACAATTGTCAACCCAATAAAAGCCTGGCTTAATCCAAAAGATTCTGCAATTTTAGAAGCATTATTAACGACCAGATTTCCGCCAAATATAACAAGTACAAGCCCTATAATAATGAACAAAACGCTTATAAGCGGTGGATGGGTCTGGCTTTTTTCTTCTTCGGTTCGTGGCTTCGCAGCTGAACGCTTCATTGATTGTAAAGCATAATAAATTTGGTTCCCCAAAAATAAGGCAAAGATGATGAGTAATATGATGCCATCAATACGACCGATAGTATTTTCGTCTGCCTTAAATATAAAGGTATCCATACACATAATCAATAAGAAAACAGTAACAATAATTGATAAAGGAAATTCTTTTTTTAACATATTTCTTGAAGTTTTTACGGGACCAATAAATGAACAAATGCCAATAACGACAAGTAAATTGAAAAAGTTAGAGCCAACGATATTTCCTATAGCAATATCATTTTGCCCCTGGATAGCCGCTGTTATGCTTACTGCGGCCTCAGGGGCGCTTGTACCGAAAGCGACAATAGTTAAACCAATAATAATACTGGGAACTCTAAGTAATTTGGCTACGGAGGAACTTCCTTCCACAAACCAGTCGGCACCTTTAACAAGGCATCCGAAGCCTAGAAATAATAATAAATAAGTTATTAGCATTGTTTTCTCCCTTAAATATAAAATTTTTTCTTTAGATGTACAAAAAAATAAGACTTTTCATTGCAATACAAAAAATGCAATAAAAGTCTCGCTATGAGTACGTACCGGATTTATCATAGATAAAACGTGTATTGACGGTATCGTATACATCAAATGATGCCAGCTACTCCCTCTCATATGTGTCTAGTATATATGTGTCCGTCTAGGCTGTCAAGCCTAAAATTTTTATACTTAATTTATTTCTAAAATTTTTATACTTAATTTATAAACTCGGATGATAAACATTGACACATAATCATAAGGTCTTTATAATTAATATATCTGTTCAAAAAATAAAGTAAAGTATAAAAGCATAATATATAGAATATAAGGAGCAAGTATGGAACAATATAAGAAAGAATTTATTGAATTTATGGTTGACTGTAATGTTTTAAAATTCGGGAATTTTGTTACGAAAAGCGGAAGGAAGACTTCTTTTTTTATAAATACAGGCTTTTACAGAACCGGTGGCCAATTGAGCCTTTTAGGTGAATATTACGCCAGAGCCATTACGAATTCTTTCGGTTTTGATTTTGATATACTTTTTGGGCCTGCTTATAAAGGTATACCATTAAGTGTTGCTGCCTCAATGGCCATTCATTCCTTATATGGCCAAGATATAAAGTATTGCTCTAATCGTAAAGAGGTTAAAGATCATGGCGACACAGGCGTATTACTGGGAAGTCCCATTGAAGATGGTGATAAAGTCGTTATTATTGAAGATGTGACAACAGCAGGGACATCTATTGAAGAAACATTGCCCATTATCAAGGCTCAGGGGAATGTCGACGTACTCGGACTAGTCGTTTCAGTGGACCGTATGGAACGTGGAAAAGGGGCAAAAAGTGCATTGTCAGAGATTGAAGAACGATACGGACTGAAAACGACTGCTATCGTCACCATGGAAGAAGTGGTAGAACACCTTTATAACAAGACTTATAAAGGTGAGATTATCATTAATGATGAAATAAAAGCGGCTATAGATGATTATTATGCGCAGTATGGAGCAGAATAAATAAAAAGGATAAATTAGGAGGTTTTTTATTATGCAGGAAAAAGTATATGGTATAATGAAGAATGTAGGTGTAGGTAATCTTGTGTTTGGAATTATCAGTATCGTTGCAGGCGTGACTGTAGGTGTTATATCCATCATCAATGGTGCGAGATTATTAAAGAGCAAGTCGAATATATTGTTTTAGTTAGCGTGTCAGCACACTAGATTGCAAAAGGAACTTAAACCGGGTTCCTTTTCGCATTATTGCCATGTGCCCAGCATGGGCGCAATCTGAAGGAGGTGTATAGTGAGTATTCGATCTAAGAAAAAGATACGGTTTGCTTTTAAGTTATTACTTATACTATATTTAGCAGCACTGGCCTATGTATGCCTGATTAGTGAGCAGTTGGGGAGACAGGCGGGGGCGGGCTATCGTTATAATCTTATACCATTTAGGGAAATCTCCAGATTTTATACATATAAAGAACTTGTGGGATTTTCCAGTTTTATGCTAAACTTATTTGGGAATATATTAGTCTTTATACCTTTTGGATTTATATTACCGATAATTCTAATTAGAAGAAGAAAACTATTCAATGTCATCCTATCAACTTTCTTTTTAAGCCTGATGATTGAGACGATTCAGCTATTTCTGCGGGTAGGAGCTTTTGATGTAGATGACTTGATTTTAAATACACTTGGCGGTGTCATAGGTTATATTTTGTTTTTAATAATTAATTGCATAAGGAGAAGCTATGGCAAAAGAAATATATAGTTATACAAAGATACAGAAGAATAGGACGAATAAAGGGATATATGCCTCAATTATTGGCGGTGTTTCTATTTTGGTGCTTATACTCCTTATTATTTTTGCATTTGTTAAGCAAGGTGATTTATCAATATATATAGCATCTCTCGGTTATTTAAGCTTCATTGCCTCAATTATTGGATATATAATGGCTGGTCGGGTTAAAAGGAATGATGATATTTATGGAAAATTTATAAAGACTGCTGTAAACATTAATACAATTGCCATAGCATTACATTTAATTGTGATACTTATTGGTTTATCGACGATTATTATGTAGAACTCGGAGGATGAAAATGGAACGGTTAAAACAACAGATGGACTTTATTATGGAAGCAGATAAACTCAAAAACATTAATCGACAAACCTATATTGCCGATGGGACAAGAAAAGAAAATGATAGTGAGCATTCCTGGCATCTGGCATTGATGTCGATGCTGCTGTCAGAGCATGCTAATGAAGAAATAGATGTCTTAAAGGTTATGTCGATGGTATTGATACATGACATAGTCGAAATTGATGCAGGAGATACTTATGCCTATGATGAAGAAGGGAAAGCAACTCAAAGAGAAAGAGAGGAAAAAGCGGCTCACCGTCTCTTTAATATTCTCCCGAAAGACCAGGCAGAAAAATGTATCAAATTATGGCATGAGTTTGAAACCAATGAAACGGCAGAAGCGCGCTTTGCCACTGCCTTAGATCATTGTCAGCCGACACTGCTTAACCATCTGGCCGGCGGAAAGTCATGGGAAGAACATGGTGTTAAATTAAGCCAGATTTTAAAACGTAATGAAGAAACCCATCTGGGCTCAGAGCGCATATGGGATTATCAAAGGGATATTATTGAAGAGAATATAAACAAGGGTAAAATTATCAGAGATTGCTGAGGTATTTATGAAAGATATTGAATTGGTACAAGAAAGATATCGTTTGGCGATGGAAAGAATAGGCGGCATACTTTCGGAGCAAGCTGTATCGGAGAATTTTAGAGATTATTTTTACAAGATGGCAAAGTTTGTTCAAATGACAGGCAAATTAAGAACCAATCTGGAAAAAGGTTGGCATAAGCAGGCTTCGCCTATGCAGCTTAAGGAATTGAACTGTCAGTTATATGAAGACATTTTACCACAGAATTATCATCTTAGCTATGGTAATCCTGATTTTGCGGTTAATCAGGCCGGTCAGGGATATGGCCAGCTGCTTTCTTTTTTATATACGGAGCTCAGAGGCCTGATTTCTTACGCTTATGAAAACCGGCTTTGGGATATGACAGTCATATGTGAGCTTTTTATTCAAATATATAATTATTTTGAAGTGGAACAAGTGCCTGACCTAGAACAGCTGAAAGAAGTTATCTATTGGTACATCAGTGATTATAGTGATGTGACGCTGGAGGATAGATTCAGAGAGCAGATTGATCCTAATTTGTCTTTTGTCACAGACATTATTTTAAATTCCAATCTAAATGATTTACGTTATCTTTATTATTTTGGTGAATATATTTCGGAAAATGAAATCAGGACAGCTAAGTATTTAAAACAATTACCGGAAGAAGAGATTGACAAGATGGCTGAAACCTTCGTTGGTGGTTATATTCGTGGCTTTAAAGCCTCAAAGATTGATTTGTCTATGAAAAAAACGGTTGTGATTCGCACTTATATCGGTTTTGAAAGGATTATTAAAGCAGCAATAGAGAAGTTTGAAGCTATAGGTTTAAAAACGATTATATTTAAAAATGCCGCCAACAGTATTAATAAGAAATCTTCACGTATTGGCTTAATAAGCACAAGTCCCAATTATCAATATGATTATGATCATCGTTTTGACCAGGCCCTGTATTTGGATAAAGCTCTAGGTGAGAGGAAATTGGCAGTGTCTAAAATTGTCTATGAAAAATATAAAGAGTTAGCAGGAGGCTATGCCGGGCCGGCGTGTCTGGAGGTTTTTGGAGAGACACCATTTGTTCCGGAAAGTAAAGACAGTGTTTTAAAACTCAGTGACAAACAGCAGAAGCTTATGATTCACTATACAAATCAAAATGCTATCATAAGTAATGAATACATGGATCGTTCCAAAATAAGTTTTACAATTATTGCTTACCCAGTTGCTGATATTGGCCCAGATTATGAAGCTGTTTTTAAAGAAACAGTGAAGGTGAATACACTGGATAACAGACTGTATGAAAGCATCCAGCAGACGATCATCGATGTGCTGGATATGGCGGATTATGTGCATATTAAGGGCAATAACGGTAATACCACAGACTTGACCGTAAAACTTGCTAATTTAAAAGATGCTGATAAGGAAACCAAATTTGAAAATTGCGTTGCCGATGTGAATATTCCAGTTGGGGAGGTCTTTACAAGTCCGGTGCTAAAGGGCACAACAGGTGTTTTGAATGTCAGCCAGGTATATTTGAATGACTTGAATTATATGAACTTTTCTATGAGATTTGAAGATGGTATGGCGAGGGATTATTCTTGCGACAACTTTGAATCAGAGGAAGAGAACAAAAAGTATATTAAGGATAATGTTTTGATGAATCACGACTCTCTGCCCATGGGAGAATTTGCAATAGGGACCAATACAACAGCCTATGTCATGGCGAGAAAATATAAGATTATGGAAAAACTTCCAATACTTATTATTGAAAAGATGGGTCCGCACTTTGCTGTAGGAGATACTTGTTTCTCCAGAAGTGAAGATAATCATACGTTTAATCCTGATGGTAAAGAAATGATTGCCAAAGATAATGAGGTTTCTATTTTGAGAAAAACAAATGTGGAAAAGGCATATTTCAATTGCCATACCGATATAACAATACCCTATGATGAGATTGGCGAAATCACAGCCATAACATCAAATGGCCACAGAATATGTATCATAGATAATGGAAGGTTCAGCTTAGAAGGCACTGAAAAACTTAATGAAGTTTTTCGGGATTAATAAGTATAGCTTATCAAAAAAATTAGATAAAATGATAGTGAAACAAAGACCATGAAATTCATGGTCTTTATTTCATATATTCTATTGACGAAAAATCAACAGAATTGTACAATAGAAGCAGACGCTGTAAAAATGATGATATTTATAAGATGTATTAATATATTGTCAATGATTCAGGAGGAATGAAAGATGAGTAAAGTTGGAATAGTTATGGGAAGTGATTCAGATTTAAAGGTGATGAGCAAGGCGGCGGATGTCTTAGAAGAATTAGGTGTGGCATATGAAATCACCATTATCTCTGCTCACAGAGAACCCGATGTGTTTTTTGAATATGCAAAATCAGCAGAAAAAAAGGGATTTAAAGTCATTATCGCAGGGGCAGGCATGGCAGCTCATTTGCCGGGGATGTGTGCGGCTATCTTCCCAATGCCGGTCATCGGTGTGCCGATGCATACTACATCTTTAGGCGGCAGGGATTCTTTATATTCAATCGTACAGATGCCTTCAGGTATTCCTGTTGCAACCGTTGCCATTAATGGTGGGGCTAATGCAGGAATTTTGGCCGCTAAAATATTGGCAACATCAGATCCGCAGCTATTAGAAAAACTTAAAGAATATACTGAGAAGATGAAAAGCCAGGTAATAGAAAAGGCGGATAAGTTAAACAAGCTGGGATATAAAGCTTTCTTAGAACAAATGTAACTTAGAAAGGCATGGTATTTATGGATAAAGTAATGGATCGATGTGGATTATTTGGGTTCTATAATAACGATGATTTTAATACATCTCATATGATATATTATGGGCTATTTTCGCTTCAGCACAGAGGCGCAGAAGCCGCAGGTATATGTGTTAATGACGAGGGGAAATTTGTATATAAGCGAGACAGCGGAATGGTGACTAAAGTTTTTGATAAGATCTCCTTAGACAATCTTATGGGCCAGTCAGGAATTGGACATGTCCTAAGATATCCGGGAAATGATGCTGTTTTGAATGCTCAGCCTATTGTCCTGAGATATACGCAGGGACATATGGCGGTTGCAATTAATGGTGGGTTGACTAATGAAGAAGAATTGCGCAGGGATTTAGAACTTAAGGGTGCAGTTTTCCAAACCCTTGAAATTGCGGAATTGATTTCGGTACTTATTTCCAAAGCCCGCAATAAGGTGGGAACGATTGAGGAGGCGATTGCGGAAATAATCCCTATGCTTAAGGGCGGGTATGCTATGCTGATTATGACGCCAAGAAAGATTATTGGGGTACGGGATTACCTTGGAATCAGGCCATTAACTTTAGGAAAAAAGAATAATTCATGGTTTCTATCATCTGAGACGTGTGCCTTTGATGAATTGGGTGTCAACCCTGTACGTGATGTAAGGCCGGGGGAAATCCTTGTCATTAATAAAGAAGGTTTAACTTCTGTCGAGACAGCAAGGGATAATAAGACTGCTTTATGTGCCTTTGAGTACATTTATCATTCCAGGCCAGATAGTGTATTATGTGGTCAGGAAGTTTATCAGGCAAGATTTAACATGGGAAAGGAATTGGCTAATAAATCGGAATATCATCTGGACTGCGTCACCTGGGTTCCCGATTCCGGGCTTGCTGCAGCTGAAGGCTATGCGAAACAGTTTAAGGCACCATTAGTCGATGCCTTTGTAAAAAATAGATATTTTGGCCGAACCCTGATAAAACCGGAAAAAGAGACGGGTACAGAGGACATTAATATGAAGCTTTCGGTGATTAAAAGTCAGGTTTTTGGGAAAAGAATGGCAGTTGTGGATGATTCGATGATTAAAGGAACAACGGCCAGGATACTGGTAGACTCACTAAGAAAAGCAGGTGCGAAAGAAGTACATCTAAGAATATGCGCCCCCTTGGTAAAATATGCATGCCACTATGGCTCAGGAGAACTGGAAGGTGAGGTGGCATTTTCGGGTACGAAGGATACAGAGGTATTATGTCGGGAAATAGGTGCGGATTCGCTGGAGTTTTTGTCGAAAGAAGGCATGCTTAAAGCCTGCAGGCCGATTGGTTTTGATTTTTGTACGGCCTGTTTTGACGGGAATTATCCAATCTAAACGTCACCTTCAGTTTTACTTTGTCAACTGAGGGTATTTACTAGGAGGAATAAACATGGATTATAAGAAGGCCGGTGTTGATATTGAAGCCGGATATGAATCAGTTAAATTGATAAAGAACTTTGTGAAAGGCACCATGCGGCCAGGTGTTTTATCAGATATCGGAGGTTTTTCAGGAGCCTTCTCATTAAAAGCTTTTAAAGATATGGAGGAACCAACACTTGTATCAGGCACCGACGGTGTAGGTACAAAGCTGAAGCTGGCATTTTTATTGGATAAGCATGATACAATCGGTATTGATTGCGTGGCTATGTGTGTCAATGACATTAGCTGTGCCGGAGGAGAACCTTTGTTTTTTCTTGACTATATTGCCTGTGGAAAAAATTATCCTGAAAAGATCGCTAAGATTGTGAAAGGTGTTTCTGATGGCTGTAATCAGGCGGGGGCTGCCTTAGTCGGTGGGGAAACTGCTGAAATGCCGGGATTTTATCCGGAAGATGAATATGATTTGGCAGGGTTTGCAGTAGGCATTGTGGATAAAAAAGAAATAATCTCAGGAAAGAATCTGGCATCAGGAGATGTATTAATTGGCATAGCTTCTTCGGGGTTACATAGCAACGGATTTTCTTTGGTGCGAAATATATTTGAAATGACAAATGAGGCGCTATCTGTCTACTACGATGAATTGGGTATGACATTGGGAGAAGAATTATTAAAACCGACCCAAATATATGTGGAGGCATTAAAAGCTATAAAGGCATCCGGAATAAAGATTAAAGCCTGCAGTCATATTACCGGCGGCGGCTTTTATGAGAACATCCCAAGAATGCTGCCGGAAGGGATACATGCATTGGTGCATAAAGACAGTTACGATATACCTGTGATTTTTAAAATGCTTAAAGAAAAAGGAAATATCGAAGAGGAAGTCATGTATAACACATTCAATATGGGAATTGGAATGGTGGCTGCAGTCAACCCTGCCGATGTTACTCTGGTACTTATGATATTAAAAGATGCTGGTGAAAAAGCGTATATAATTGGCGAGCTTCAAAAGGGAACTAAAGGGGTAACCTTATGTTAAAAATAGCAGTTCTGGTTTCTGGAGGAGGAACAAATCTCCAGGCGGTTATCGACCATATTGAAAGCGGGGAACTAACCGATACAAAGATTGAAATTGTTATCAGCAATAATAAAAGCGCCTATGCGCTAAAACGGGCAGCAGATCATAAAATTAATCATATATGTATTTCGCCAAAAGATTACAGTGACAGGGAATTGTATTATCAGGCCATGGAAGAGTGCCTTTTAGAATATCATGTTGATTTAATTGTATTAGCCGGCTTTATGGTAGTTATACCTAAGAGAATTATTAAAAAATATCCAGGAAGAATCATTAATGTTCACCCTTCTTTGATTCCGGCGTTTTGTGGAACCGGATATTATGGATTAAAGATCCATGAGGCGGCATTAAAAAAGGGTGTAAAGGTCAGCGGGGCCACAGTTCATTTTGTAGATGAAGGAACAGATACAGGCCCTATTATTTTTCAGAAGGCGGTTGACGTCCATCAGGAAGATACCCCAGAAAGCTTACAGAAAAGAATTATGGAAGAAGCGGAATGGGTTTTGCTTCCGAAAGCGATAGATATGATTTCTCATGATAAAGTTAGCATAACTGATGGAAAAGTATATATAAGGTGATGGAGGAACAAGCATGAAAGTTCTAATCGTAGGCAGCGGCGGAAGGGAACACGCAATTGCGTTAAGTGTATCTAAAAGTCCAAAAGTGAAAAAAATATATTGTGCACCGGGTAATGCAGGCATAGGAAGGATTGCAGAATGTATAGATATCGGAGCAATGGAGATAGATAAACTTGTGGCGTTTGCAAGTAGGGAGCAAATTGATTTGGCTATTATAGGTATGGATGACCCATTGGTAGCCGGAGCGGTTGATGCATTTGAAGCAGCGGGGCTTAAAGTGTTTGGACCTAGGAAGAATGCTGCCATTATTGAAGGGTCAAAGGCCTTTTCAAAAGACTTAATGAAAAAGTATAAAATCCCTACCGCGGCATATGAAACTTTTGATGATGCAGACGAGGCTATGGTTTATTTACAAGATGCAGAATTTCCGATTGTTTTGAAAGCTGACGGGCTGGCGCTTGGAAAAGGCGTGCTTATCTGTCAAACATTTGAAGATGCCCAGGCAGGTGTACGAACCATTATGCTTGATAAACAATTTGGTGATGCGGGTAACTACCTGGTCATTGAGGAATTCATGACAGGCAGGGAAGTCTCGGTATTATGTTTCTGCGACGGAACACATATTTTACCTATGACATCGGCTCAGGACCATAAAAGGGCATGGGATGGAGATAAGGGCCCAAACACCGGAGGTATGGGAACCTTTTCTCCAAGTCCCTTTTATACGGATGATGTAAAAGCCTTTTGTGAGGCTCATATCTATCAACCGACAATGGAAGCTATGAAGGCGGAAGGAAGACCTTTTACAGGCATTTTATTTGTAGGCTTAATGCTGACAGAAGACGGACCGAAAGTATTGGAATATAATGCCCGCTTTGGAGATCCGGAAGCTCAGGTTGTATTACCCAGGATGAAGAATGATTTGATAGAAGTTATGGAAGCGTGTATTGCTGGAAAGCTTGATGAAATCCACCTTAGATTCGAAGATAATGCTGCAGTTTGCGTTGTGCTTGCAGCTGCCGGCTATCCTGTGGAATATGAAAAAGGTTGTCCTATTGAAGGTTTTGAATATTTTAAAGAAGAGGAAGGGTACTATTGTTTCCATGCCGGAACTAAAACTGCCGGCAGTCAAATTGTAACTAATGGCGGGCGGATATTAGGAATCACCGCAAAAGGCAATGACTTAAAATCGGCACGGGAAAATGCTTATAAAGCGACTGGTTGGATAAATTTTGAGAATAAATATATGCGTAACGATATTGGTAAGGCAATTGATGAGATTAACGAATGATAAGATTGAAGAAGACTTGGAGGGCATGAGACTTTATAGTCTTCTTTCTATTTAAAAATCTTGTATTGACAAAACCCTTAAACTGTTATAATATGTATATAACAACTATAACGAAGTGATATGAGGTGAGTTATATGATACTTAAAATTGATTTCAATAGTGACGAAGCATTATATATACAATTGCGGAACCAAATCGTTATCGGAATTGCTACTTCTCAGATTGAAATCGGTACAACCTTGCCTTCTGTCAGAGCGCTGGCAGACAATATCGGAATTAACATGCATACGGTTAATAAAGCCTATGCGGTGTTAAAACAAGAAGGATTTGTCAAGCTAGATCGCAGGAAAGGAGCGGTTGTGGCAATTGATTATGATAAATGTTTCGCAAGAAACCAACTGATACAGAACTTGGAGATTGTATTAGCAGAAGCAATGTGTAAGGATATCTGCCGCGATGAAGTCCATGATATTGTCGATAAGATTTATAATATCTATGAGAAAAAGGAATATAAAGAATAAGATTAGATTATAGTAACTATAGGAGGAGATGCTTTATGTTATGCCAGGTCTGCCAAAAAAATGATGCGGTAGTAACCTACACCGAAATTGTTAATGGTGTCAAAAATGAAAAACATATATGTCAGGAATGTGCTAACAAATATACTGGTTTTGGAGGTGCTCCCTTTATTATCGGAAACAGTAATCTGCTCAGCAGTTTGCTTGCAAGTGTTCTTGGGCATAGCGTGAATAATATGAGTGATTCCGGCATGAAGAAAACGAATATCGTTTGTCCCAGCTGTGGCATGACTTATAATGAATTTTTAAAATACAGTAAATATGGATGTGTGGATTGCTTTAAAACTTTTAGTCCGATACTGGAGTCTTATCTGAAGAAGATCCAAGGCAGTTGTGAACATACAGGTAAAGTCCCTTATAGACTGAAAGAGACGGTTGTGCTTCCGGGGATTGAAACCGCACCTGAGACCACACCTGAAACCACTTCTGGCGCGGCATCAATGGGGGGTAAAGGGCTGTCAAGGATTCAACTGCTAAAGCAGCAGCTTCAGCAGGCAATTGCCGATGAGGCTTATGAAGAAGCCGCCAGACTGAGAGATCAGATTAAAGTACTGAAGGAGGAGGCGTAGGAAGATGACCAAATGGTTTGATAATACGGAAAATATGAATAACATTGTTATATCCAGTAGAGTGCGTCTGGCCAGGAATTTATATAATTATCCCTTTTCGTTAAAGATTAATGACGAGCAGACAAAGCGGTTAGTGAATGATGTCAAAGAAAGTTTTTTTGGCCAATCCGAACAAGCCATGAACGACTACGATTTTTATGAAGTGAACCGGCTGGATAGGGTTGACAAACTATATTTCGTAGAGACTCATTCAGTCAGTCCACTGCTTGTTAAGAAAGAGCAAAGTACCGGCGTTATTTTATCAAAAGATGCTTCAACAAGTATCATGATTAACGAAGAGGATCATCTTCGCATACAAGCCGTCAGCGCTGGAGAGAACATGGGAAAGGTTTTCAAAGAGGCTAACCGCATTGATGATTTATTCAGCGAACGCTTAATTTATGCTTTTAATCAAAAATATGGATATATTACATCGTGCCCCACTAATTTAGGGACGGGACTCCGGGCTTCTTATATGGTTCATTTACCTTTCCTTGAAAATGAAGAATTGATTAAGACACTTTCGGATGAAATGAACAGATTTGGGTTTACAATCCGCGGCATTTATGGAGAAGGAACCGAGGCTCTGGGAAGCATATATCAAATTTCAAATCAAAAAACTTTAGGTCAGTCTGAAGAAGAAATTATTTCTTCCCTAGACAACATTGTACAGCAGGTTATTAAGCAGGAAAAAATGTTGAGAGAAAATACGAAAAAGAAGAATCCTTTAGGGATGGAGGATATGGCGTTTAAGGCGTATGGCATTTTAAAGTATGCAAGAAGCTTAACTTCACAGGATGCGATGACCTACTTATCTCGCATCCGGATCGGAATATGTGAGAATCTAATGCATCCGAAAAATGAGAATAAATTTAATATTTACCATTTAATGATAAAAATACAACCGGCTAATTTGCAAAAAGCCTTTGGAAAAATCATGTCATCAGATGAAAGAGATAAATTCCGGGCAGAACTGATTCGTCGGGAATTACCTGAAATGATATAGGAGGAGATTAATATGCAATATAGATTTACAGCGAATGCAGCCAATGCGATTCAACTTTCAGCTAATGCTGCAGAAGAATTAAAACATAATTACATTGGAACCGAGCATATTCTTCTGGGGCTATTAAGAGAGGAAGAAGGAATTGCCAGGAAGGTACTAAATCAACATGAGGTTACTGCTGAAAAAGTAGAAAAACTTGTCAGCCAATTAATTGGAAACGGTAATGTGGAAGTGGCGGATGTCGTAGATTATACACCGAGAAGCAGACGTATTTTAGAATTGAGCAATAGAGAGGCTTTAAGATTTCAGGCTCAGGCGATTGGAACAGAACATCTGCTGATAGCTCTTCTGAGAGAAAGCGATTGCGTTGCTGTACGTCTGTTAACGACCATAGGCGTTAACATTCAAAGATTATATGCAGATATTATTGCGGCTATGGGTCTTGATTCTGCTGCAGCAAAAAATGAATTTGCCGGGAAAGGCGCTAAAGGAAAGTCCGGAACTGAGACTTTAGATCAATACAGCCGGGACTTGACACAAATGGCTAAAGAAGGAAAGCTTGATCCGGTTATTGGGCGACAGGAAGAAATACAGCGTGTTATCCAAATTTTAAGCCGCAGAACGAAAAATAATCCTTGTTTAATAGGTGAACCGGGCGTCGGTAAGACTGCCATTGCAGAAGGGTTGGCAAGTAAAATCGTAGAGGGGAATATCCCAGAGACAATTAAAGATAAACGTGTATTGACACTGGATTTATCGGCAATGGTTGCAGGTTCAAAATATCGCGGGGAATTTGAAGAACGCATTAAAAAAGTGATAAACGAAGTTAAAGAAGATGGAAACGTCTTATTATTTATCGATGAAATTCATACAATTATTGGTGCAGGCGGTGCTGAAGGGGCGATTGACGCATCGAATATACTAAAACCATCACTGGCCAGAGGTGAACTTCAAATTATTGGTGCTACTACCTTGGAAGAATATCGTAAATATATTGAAAAGGATGCCGCCTTGGAACGTCGCTTCCAGCCGGTAGTGATAGATGAGCCCTCTGAAGCGGAGGCAATCGAAATTTTAAAAGGATTACGTAGTGCTTACGAGGAACATCATCATGTTAAAATAACGGATGCTGCGTTGGAAGCTGCAGTAAAAATGTCGGCACGATATATTAATGATCGATTCTTGCCGGATAAAGCAATTGATTTAATTGATGAAGCATCTTCGAAAGTCAGGTTAAGTACATTTACAGCTTCTCCTGAAATGAAAGATATTGAAAACCAGCTTCAGGAGTTAGATGACGCAAAAGAGGCTGCAATTAAAGAAGAAGTATATGAGAAAGCCGGTGAAATCAAGAAGCAGCAGCAGGAGTTGAGGGAAAGGTTAATTTCATTAAATAGCGAATGGGAAAGAAATAAAAAGGAAGTTCAATTAGTTGTAGATGAAAATGAAATAGCCGATATCGTTTCTAATTGGACTAAGATTCCGGTGAAAAAGTTAGAGGAAGAAGAGTCACAGCGATTAATGAATTTAGAAAGTATTTTACATCAACGTGTGGTTGGCCAGGATGAAGCTGTTGTTGCTGTATCAAAAGCCATCCGAAGAGGCCGGGTGGGTCTCAAAGATCCAAAACGGCCAATAGGCTCATTTCTCTTCTTGGGGCCAACTGGTGTTGGAAAGACTGAGTTATCAAAAGCGTTAGCTGAAGCAATGTTTGGAAGGGAAGATGCCATGATTCGTGTTGATATGTCAGAATATATGGAGAAACACAGTGTTTCCAAATTAATTGGCTCACCTCCAGGTTATGTAGGATATGACGAAGGCGGACAGCTTAGTGAAAAGATACGCAGGAATCCATATTCAGTCATATTATTTGATGAAGTTGAGAAGGCTCATCCTGATGTATTCAATATTTTGCTGCAGGTTTTAGATGACGGTCATATTACAGATGCCCAGGGAAGAAAGGTTGATTTTAAGAATACCGTGATTATCATGACTTCCAATGCGGGTGCTACAAATATTATTTCTCCTAAAAAGTTAGGCTTCACCACAAGAGAGGACGAAGGGGAAAACTATAAGCAGATGAAAGAAGGCGTCATGGAGGAAGTGAAACGTATCTTTAGGCCGGAATTCCTCAACCGTATTGACGATATCATTGTCTTCCATACATTGACGAAAGAGAACATTAAGCAAATTGTTAAAATTATGCTGGGTACCATATCTAAACGCACAAAAAGTCAGTTGAATATAAATATGAATGTCGACGAAAGTGTCTTAAATCATTTGTCTGAAACCGGATTTGACCCTAAATATGGGGCCAGGCCACTGCGTAGAGCAATTCAAACTGAAGTAGAAGATAAGCTGGCCGAAGAGATTTTAGATGGCAAGCTAGGAAAGGGAGATAACGTCAATCTGACATTAAATAACAACCATATTATTTTTTCTGTGAATTAATGGGTTTAATACTAGCATAAAAAGGCCAAATAAGATATACTATTGTATATAAACTTAATCTGTTGTGCTATGAAAATATTAGGAGGACTATAAAATGGCAGTTGTTGAAGGATTAATCAGTACGGGGGAAGATGGTAGTTTGAGTTTTGGCAACTATAAACGAGAGGCTAAATCTAAGATGTCAGGTTATGAACATTTTGGAGATAGTTATAAAGTCAAAACCTTTAAAGAGATCACAAAACTTGAACGCAATGATTCATTTGTCTATGAGTCAGTTCCCGGTACATTTGTTAGTGGTTTTTCTGTAAGCGAGACAGAGGTTGAATTTGACGTTGAAGGTGCCAGTGATACTCAGGTTGCGCTGGGATTAGAACCTGAGCAAGAATACCATGTATACATCGACGATGCCAATACTGGAAGTGCCAGAACAAACCTAGGTGGGAAATTAATTTTTAGTGTTGAACTTGGAGAAAGTTCTAAGCATATTAAAGTGGTTAGGGTTTAAGTTATAGAAATATGCGAGTAACCGGAGCGGCTTAAGCCAGCTATATAGTATGGAACACATTCATTTTGCAACATCTCTATTCTGCCCTCAGTTGCCCGTATATACTTTGCCAACTGAGGGTATATATTGTTAGCTTATGGAGGAAATGATTAAATGGCAAAAGGTAAAAACGTATTTTTTTGTCAGGAATGCGGATATGAAAGTGGAAAATGGCTTGGGCAGTGTCCATCATGTAAAACATGGAATTCTTTTGCAGAAGAAACTGTTGTCAAGAAAGGGAATTCAACTGTCAGGAAAACCTTGATATTAAAAGAACCTAAAAGTCTTTCACAGGTGTCTTCACATGCAGAAGAAAGAATTTTGACAGGAATTGAAGAATTAGATCGTGTTTTAGGCGGCGGAATCGTCAAAGATTCATTAGTTTTAGTTGGTGGGGATCCGGGTATTGGAAAATCAACACTTTTGCTTCAGATGTGTCGCGTTCTTACCGAGCAAAGCATCGGTGTACTGTATATTTCAGGTGAAGAATCGTTGCAGCAGATTAAAATGCGCTCAGACAGGCTTGGTGAGTTTAAAAATGATATGTTCATAATGTGCGAAACTAATTTAGAACAAATAGAAGAAGTAATTAAAAAATGCAAGCCTGGAGTAGTTATTATTGATTCAATCCAGACGATGTATAAGGAAGAGATATCATCAGCCCCAGGTAGTGTAAGCCAGGTTAGAGAAACTACAGGAATTCTTATGCACATGGCTAAAAATGAAGGCATAGCCATATTTATTGTGGGTCATGTCACCAAGGAAGGCGTTGTGGCTGGTCCCCGTGTCCTTGAACATATGGTAGATACTGTACTCTATTTTGAGGGAGAACGCCATGCCTCATACCGTCTGCTCAGAGCAGTAAAAAATCGTTTTGGTTCGACCAATGAAATCGGTGTATTTGAGATGCGTCAAACGGGCTTAGAGGAAGTGACAAATCCATCTGAATACATGCTTAGCGGAAGGCCTGAAGGGGCCAGTGGCTCTGTTGTTTCCTGTATTATGGAAGGAACCCGTCCTATTTTAGTAGAGGTGCAGGCCTTGATTTGCCAGACAAATTTTAACATGCCAAGAAGGACAGCGGCGGGAATTGATTATAATAGAGTTAATCTATTGATGGCAGTTTTGGAAAAAAGGTTAGGTTTTACATTAGCTGGCTGCGATGCCTATGTCAATATAGCCGGTGGGCTGAAACTCAATGAACCCGGAATAGATTTGGCAGTTGTCAGCGCTATAATGTCCAGTTATAAAAACTTCCCAATAAGCGAAAAGACAATTATTTTTGGAGAGGTTGGACTGACAGGAGAAGTCCGGGCTATTAATATGGCTGAGCAAAGGGTGACCGAAGCCGCTAAGCTTGGTTTTTCCATATGCATCTTACCGGAGGCTAATAGGAAATCATTAAAAAGCATAAAAGGAATTCATATCATAGGGGTTAAGACAATAAGAGATGTTTTAGGATATTTTAAATAGCAAGACTTTTCTGTAATTGATATAGAATTATTAAAAAATGTGTGATATAAAAATTATCAAAAAATGTGTTGACATTTGTAAGAATAGATGATAGTATAGAAAAGCACTTGAGAAACAGTGTAAACAAGCTTAAAATAAAAGTAAAAAAATGTTGACAAAAGCTGAAAAGTATGAGATACTTATTTAGTTGCACGATATTCAAGTCAACAACCCGAACCTTGACAACTAAACAATAAAACAATCCCGAAAATTCGAAATAAACTTTGCTTGCGCACAAAGTGCGCTAGGGAAGAAATCAGAAGCCCGCTGCAAGCTCGCTTGCATAAGGGATCCT
>Ga0153996_1000093_pt1 | contig 53263 bp, 23 predicted proteins | sample TSNC080MetaG_FD_104728 | JGI IMG/M metagenome (GOLD analysis project Ga0153996, IMG submission 104728) | Attine ant fungus gardens microbial communities from North Carolina, USA - TSNC080 MetaG | ecosystem: Host-associated > Fungi > Mycelium > Unclassified | place: USA: North Carolina, Lumber... | reverse complement strand
GGCGCACCCTTACTTATTTCATAAAGATAAAGAGACATATAGTTTCTTGTTCAGAGAGCAGCAGAGACGCGGGGGACTGAAATAGAGTGGAAGTCCCCATCCCTTTACCAAAAAATCTTTCTACAAAACAATACTACTCTAGCTATAAATAATAAGTTTTATTAACTAATAAGGGTACACAAATTCTTATTTTACGTTATCTTGTATACTTTAAGAAATTTATAACTAATATTAACCTTCTAAAGGTTTTAAATGTAAAGATAATAAATTAATTAATAATGGAAAATATAACCAGCTTATACCTAATACGTTAATATATAAATTATATGTTATGTAAAACTAGAATATTAAATATTAATAAGGTAAAACTACCTGATGTAACTTTATATAAAACTGTAATAGGACACGATAAAATATACTAGGAATGTAACACATGGTGTAAACAATTTACACTAATAAATTTCTTAAAAAACTAACAATAATGTTATACTAGCGCAAATATTTACAAAATATATAATTAATATAAAATAATAAAGATGCTAATCTTATTTAAAGGGCCATAAAATGGGATTAAATGCAATCATGGAATAACTATTTAAAATCATACAGTATAAAACTATGAGCTTGACAAATTAAAAGTTTTAATATTAGCAATTAAATTAAGAATAACCAATACTATCAAACTCTTGATATTAAGTTTCACATAGTAAGGTTGATGTTAAAAACTTGATATGTATAGCTGCAATCATTTAAATAGGTCTAAGCAATCTTAAATAAGAATATATTTTTATAGTTATATTTAAGCAATTTACAATGAGCAAGCGGTGATAGGTTGTCATAAAATTTATGGTGTTACATTATAGTAATATATAATATATTGGTAATACATTAAGTATATTGTGCGCAAGCTTCATCTTAAAATTTGAGCTAAAACGTTATACAATAGCAAAGTTGGGAACACAAAATCTCTTAGGGGTACTTAATTCAATAGCGCAGATACATATTGATTCTGTTGTAGTAAGGCTAAGGAAAAGTTACAAAATATGAATTGAAGTCGAGATAGGGTTTATGTGAGAGCATGCTTATAAAAAACTTAAAATATAAAATGTAATAACGATTATAAAGCACTTTTCACGTACTGCTTTAAAAACATCAAAGTAAGATATACAAACTTCATAAAACACCTGAAAAGATTTACAAGACTTTTATTTAAAAATAAATTTTTATTCCATTGTTATTTGAAGATTCTGGTAAGAATGGTGAAATGTCAGCAAGAGTTAGTGTGAAACCATTATATGTGTTATATTTAACATGATTTGGAACAGTTGCATAAGAGTTGAATATTGGAAAATTAAAAAACAACAAACAAAAAAGCATGTCATCAAGTCCATATAGCTAAAGCTAACAATCCTTTCAATTTCGAGTATTAACTGTATGATCATTAAGAGATAATATATATAAAAAAGGGTTTACAAGTTATCATTATAACAATTTTAAAAACTTTATAGTAAAGGATAGCAAGCATGAATAACTTTACATTCCTCACAATTACCACTTTATTTTAAAATTACAGGTGAGTAAATAAAGGAGATACTAGAAAATGCTTTGAAATTAATCATCATGATATTATCAAGAAAAGAATATCACATAAAAATATGAGCTTAGAATTAATACATAAATATCATAAAACTGGTTCTAAACCCACAAAATGTAAATTTATTATATCTAATATTTGTACACCACAAGGTGGAATATAATGTCCTATATTAGCAAATAATGTAAAAAATGAATTGGAGCAATACATTGAAAGTTTAATATATAAATTCGACAAGGGAGGTAAAAGAATCGTTAATATCTTATATTCAAACACCAAAAGAAAAAAAATATAAAATTAATTTTACAAAGATATAAGTTATATCAAAGGTATACAATAATTAAGCAGAGCTGTTGTCTTTTTACTTGAAGCTACCTAATGAAAAGCATCCTATAGCCCTATAGGTAGAGAGTCATATTTAATTTAATTATGTCTTTATTTTATGGAAAAAATATACCTGTTTACTCTATACCTTATTTTCTAGATAAGCGAACTTTCTAACTAGGATGCCGCTTAGTGTTTAAGTTACTAAGAGTTCTAATAAATTGTACATTTAAACGTTTCCTATTATTGGTTTACTTATAGATACCTTTTAATAAATCGTTAATATCAAAACCTGTAAAGAACTAAGTAATTTTTATTATGTCTTATAAGACTCTTAACGCTAATTGGGCTACTTTCTACTATTATTGCTTATTTTATAAATCGTATCAAGAAGTTATTTTAAATTATACTCTTCTTTGTTAAGTCTTTTAATAACATATCATAGGTAGCGCACTTCTTTGCTGCCAATATAGACCCCTGATATAATGTTATATTAGGTAAAGTTGGACTATTGCTTGCGCATCTTGTTATTAAGATTCAATATTAGCAGGTTCTGCTTAGCTTTATTCGTGCTTTACTTTATCGATCAGTTAGGAGATTAGTTAATCAACTACTAGTGTGACCGTAATTAATAAAGACCATTTTGCTTACTACTACTTCTAACTTTTTAACTCTTGGTTTTAGCATTTCCGCTAAATAAAAAAAGGTCTTATGTGGACCAACTCTGCTAACAGCTTTCCTAACATATTATGATTCCTATTAAACTATAATGGTTTGCTACTACTAACACATAGTCTAACGCCCCTCTTAAAGAGGCCTACCCACGTAAAGAATAATATTAAAAAACTCTCACCCTCCGATAGAAATATCTATTTGAGAATATCGCTTTAATAGTAGGTAAACGTTAAGTAACGAGATATAAGCATATGGCTTAAAGAACAGGCCTTCTAATCGCCTCGTTCGATAAACAAGTACATAAAACTATTGCAAAGATACTCTTCGTGAACTCCTCACTATAGAAAGTTTAGTGCCATACAGGAATTTAAACAATTGACTAGCTCTACAGGCTTACTATCTAAATATAATTAATTATTTACCTAAAATTCTGTGTAAAATGATGTTACTATATCATCAACGATACTTTCTATGACTACTATTATTATAATTTATAATAGAATAAACTTTATTATCGCTTTCGATATCTTTATTTTCTTTATATTTACAATTATAGAAATCATTCAAATTATCAATATTAACTAAGAATCCTAAAGGCAAATCTATATTTTCTCTTCTATTATCATATAAAAGACTAAATTTCTTATCATTTTATTGAAAATTGCCCACCCTGTTTGACGTCTATCTATAGCTTTTTTTAAACAAAATAAAGGTTTGTAAAATTTGAATAGTTTTATTATCTGCTTAAATATTAAGGGTTAACAATTCTATGCTTTTCTAATTGACTATAGCTCTTATTTTCTTTATTTCCTTTTTGAATAATAATTTCCAGTTGTACCCCTGAAATTAGATCCTATAGTTAATTGTTATCTATTTGTCCAAGTTACAACAGCTACGGTTAATTGCTTTTAAAGAAAATATTAATATTACCAGATAATTCTATTCTCAGATTCTTAAAACTTTTATTATATATTGAGTGTTTTTGCAAATAGGATTAGTTATAATCTCAGATTCTAAATTTTCAATGTCAATTATATATCCATCGCTAGTTAAATAACTTATTTTTATTCCTAATATATTAAAATTATGTCAACATTCACTATTAGACTTATATTTATCCTGTTATTAAAGATGCAATAAAAGGCTCATTAATTATTAGAGAGGGAATAATTATAGGTGTAAGATTATAATTTAATTAGGACAATATTTGTATAAGGAATAGTCCATCAAATTAGGAAAACTTCTTTAAATAAACTTTATATTTATTATATTTTCTCTTCATTAAATGAATTATTGATGCTTTTAACATTTCATCTGAATCAGTATAATAAGTTAGATAAATTGATGTTGTTGTTTTCCCATCAAATATTGATACACAATAAGGAATCATTATATCATTTATTTGTCTTTTTTCTAAAACCATGGTTATTAGCTTATTAAATATAAAAGCTGATTTATTTATTGTTTTTAGAACTTAACTTTATTTATTTTAATGAATTTTGATCTTTATGAGTTAGATATGAAAAATATTTAGCTGTATTTATTTTTAATAGTCTTTGTTAACTCTTTTTTAACTCCTTGTCTTTGTGTAGTCTTTTTTTAACTTTTCATAAGTAATAGAGAAAGAGACATTTTATTTTGTTAAAATATTAATATTGATATAAAATATAAAGACCCTCTAATTTAACTCAAATTTGATTTTTGTCCTTCCTATAAATAAAAAGAAATTACCACCACTAATTAAGACTAACATAAAAAAGTCAATAGTGATAAATAAGACATATAATTTTGTATATGATTAACTCAGATAATTTACTGAAAATATATGTATTAAAGTACTTATATATAAAAAAGGAATAAACATACTTACTAATAAATATTAAAATTACCAAGATAGTCTCATATAATCCGATTCTATTAACGTAAATAGTTTTATTCTTACGGGACTATGAAATAAACATACTTCATAAAATAGAATAGTAGATAATAAAGAGGCAACACTCAAACAAGAAATAGTAATAATATGATAACCTGTTGTTCATATTTCTATACATAATAATCAAGTTAAAACTAGCAATTAAAATTGCTAAATACATTTATAAGTTGTTATTAAAGAAATTGTTCCTATAACTCTACAATAATCCAGTCATATACTCAAACCTATTACAGATTTTGCTCTTGCTATAGTTTATATAATGTACAAATGTTTGTCCTATATTATCAATAAAATTCCGAGTAAAAAAGTATTTTATTTTCTAGGAGCAGCGCATGTACAAAGAAAGTAAAGAAATGAAGTTTATGATTTATAATACATAGATTTGTTTCTATTTAAAATAGTTACAAGAAGTTATATAATAACAATTATAATTGTTCAACTGTTTAGGAATAAGGTAAAATCTAAAAGATTAGCAAATAGAACACTTTTTGTGGGAACCCCTCAAATAAAATAAGAAAATAATACTTAAATTTAAACTAAGATTTATCTGAGCATATATAATAACCCCTGAGCAAGTCTTATCTGAGCATAAATAATAATAATACTATAAATACTTTATTTATATCTTTACCAAATCTACTTATTAATTAATAATAATATCCCTAAATTTAATCAGATATTTATATCTTTTCATAAAATAACTTATTAGTCCTTATCTTTAAGTAAATAAAAGTTAAATCTTTAATTGGAATTTGAAGTAAAATCAATATTCAAAAATATAGATATTGAGACTTAAATATTAAGTAACTAAAAGATAAAAATCAAGATTAAAAAAAACACTAATAGCTAAAGTGTAGAAATGATTTATTTGTATTCATATTATATTCTTTACATCTTTGTAAAATATTAAATATTCATCTAAAATAGATTATAATTGATTAATATCTATGTCTAAACTCGTCATAAATAATCTAATACTTAATAAAAATATATTTTTCTTTTTTTTAATTTTTTGTTTGTTTTTTTTAGTTTAAATAAACTTTTCTTCTTAAAAACTATAAAAAATTCCTTAAATTTTATGTGAAGTTGCAATTACGAAAGTAGCTAATTATTAAATAATATAATTAATTTATGTAATGTTATCCAAAAGTTTAATTCTAATTATACATTAATTTATAAATTAATATTTTACTGTTTAATCACTCAATAATTTTTATTATTTTTAATAAATTTTTCTATATCACAACTTCATATTCTCATCTTTATTTTTTAATTTTATCTTTCATTATTTTTCCTTGTCAACTTTTCTTTTATCCTTATTAAGATATAAAATATATATAGGAATATTCTTCAAGAATCACATAAATAAGGTAATAATTTTATTTTATTCTACCATAATCAGCCCAAATTATAAAAATTTAAATTTATTTCTGTAATGTGTAATCTGTTATACAGTTTTTATTTTGTAAAATTTAAGGGGTTTTATATAGTATTTGTTTTTTTATTTATTTTTATATATCAATTATTAAAGGAGTTTGGATATTGGAAAGTGGATAGTTGAAAATTAGGCAATTAAATAATTGGTATAATAAATTAGTCTATAAAAAGAGAGATTAAATTAATTATAGTTTACGGTTCTGGTTAGATTCGTAATACCTTCACTGCATATTAAAATATGGGCTTTCCCAATAAACTAAATAGCTGGCTGTTCCCATTAATTTAATGAGATATTAATTATATCTTAATAGTTAATTTGTTTAGGGGTTTAAACCTTTTATTTGATGAATTGATAAAAATAATTTTAACTTTCCAAATAGACGGCACAATTAATTCCAAAGAAATGTAAAAACTGTTTCAATTTAAACCCATATTAAAAATAAATTATTATTTAAAAAAGCAAAACCAAGAAGTAACTAAAGAAATAGTATAAAGAGAGATAAAGATTTTTTCTTTTTAATTAAACTATATTTAAATTAGTGGGGTTTTTAGGTTAACTTTATTTTGATGTAACTGTTTCCCATTAAATACTTTAAGCTTGACCCTTAGTTACCGTTTTAATTTATTTTATATTTTTTATACACTTAGTTTGTATCCTTGTTATGTTTAATGGTAATTACTAAATTCTTATTTTTTTAAAATTTATTTACCCTTTTTTATTTTGGGCTTATTTGTACTCACTTAAAATGTTATACTTTAATTAATTTTTTTTTTAGATTTGTATTGTATTACAGTATTGTATTTGTTTTTTGAAAAAGGTAGTTTAGTCTCATATTTTGATAGTTTTAGCTTTAAACTAATGATTATTGCTAGAAATTATTTTCTATTTGAGATGTTGCATAAGCAGTATTTATAATATAGGTTTAATTCATTAAATAAAGACAATAAAAACTTTTACTTATTTATTTTGGTTTTAATTTAACAGTCTTTTGTTTGATATGATAAACATATCCTGAATTCAATTTAAACTAGAAAAGGTTTAAGAATTAAACGATAATGCTCCATTTTTCTAAAAAATAATTAACTAAAACCAAATTAGTTAAAAAATCTTTAACACAAGAAACTCTATCACCTATTTGTAGTAACCCTAATTAATTTAATTAGCCTTTAGTAAAAGGTATTGGTTCTATACATTGAAATTAATACAATTTAAGGTAAAAACTTCTGTATTAAATATACAAAACCTAATGTAAAAATACAACTATATAAATCTACCCTCAATGATTTGGTTAATAACAATCCTAAAATCAATTCTGCTATTTCGATTAAAAAGTTATGGTTAAATAATTGGTAAATTAATATAAAATATAAAGCTTTGTTGTTAAAATTGAGCCCGTCAAAACCTTATACTGAATTCAAAGAATTTAAAAATAAATAGAAAATTATAATAATTAAATTAAGTAATTAACACTGGTTATTTAAATACTCATGATCTTTCGATTTTTCCTATAATTAAAGATTTTATTAAACATTTTACAAAAAAGATTCTTAATTCAAAGGCATGAATCATATAAATGGATTTTTAATTTAAAATTGTTATCAATTTAAAAACCTTTTTAACTTCATTGGGAAAATAATTGGAATATCATTTAAACTAAAAATAATTTATTTATAGAACCGTTCAATGTATTAAAAGTTAATACTAAATTAGAACCAAGTATTAAAAAATCTTTAAAAAATGTATTACCTTGATGTAAAATTACAAAAACAGGTTATGAATCGTAATATGTTAAAGAATGTGTAAAGTTAAATAAATTTTAATTAGCACAAGTATTACAAATTATTTTGAAACTTCCAATGCCATATATTTTTAGTAAAAATAAATCCTTTGACAGATGATTTAAAAACAGCAAAATTTTTAATTTTAAGTTATTAGAAAAGTTAATAATTTTTAAATTTATTCTAATATAATACTTTTTATTTGGTGATGAAAAATGATGAAAATTGAGATAAATTTTAGCAAAAGATAAATCATTACAATGTTACAAGATTCTTAAAGTTTTTTTATAAAATTCGAGGAAGGTATTAAAAACCATAGTTAAGTTATTAGATGATAAAGGCTATTTTTTTAATGTAAATGTTACAAAATTCTAATTTATTATCAAGAGATGAAAATTTTCAAATAATAATGGATAAAATTAAAAAGATTTTTTGAAAAAATGGTGAAATTTCTAAAATAAAACTTGAAATAAAAATGAAGCAAATTTTGTTAAAATAATAAAAGCTTTATCTAGAAATTGTATAACTTTTGTAAAAAAAAGAATGAAAGTTAGTGTTAGTATATAATAATAGGTTAATAGGTTATAGCTCCTTAGCTAATTTAACTCTTTTAAATGATTTTAATTATTTCAAAATAATATAATTATAGTTAATAAAGGCATAATAACAATATGAAAAGGTTTTAGATATCTCTTATACTACTTTTATCTTTTTGATACTATCTCTCCTTATTTAATAAAAATATACAAACTTATGTAAACTAGAAATTTAAAATAAACAAAATAAAGAATAAATTAAAAGTGTCCAAAACGATGCAACTATTTTATTCGTTAAATATGTACAAACAAGATTTTTGATGCATTTTTTATAAATTAAAGAGATTCAATAAACCCCTATCATATCAAATTTAATCACCTTGTGTAACAATAGTAATTTAAACAAACCCCTATGAATTCATTTATTTAAAATTTAATGTGCAATTGAGATCCACTATGTCATTTTTAGTTTTAACTCAAGAAAAGTTACAGAATCTTTAACAAGTTTAAATAATATTAAAATAAATTTCAAAGATGTTTACCAAAATAGAAAATGGTAAAAACGATTAGGTGTTGTAGTAACAAAAATTATATTAAATATTGTAACACTTTAAAAGTCAACACTTAAAGTTAAATTGAACAAAACAAAAGCCAACAGTTTTTACTCAATTTGTGACTATTTTTATTTTAGTGTAAAATTTAATAAAAATCAATAAAATTGATAGTGTGTAATATATCAAAAATATAAAATTATAAAATTATAAAAATATATGAAGGTGGTGTAGTGGAAATTAAAACTATTATTAAATGAAGTAAAAAAGAACTTAAATATGAAAAAATCTTTTTGTAATAATATTAGTTTGATTTTATTGAGAAGTTAATCAATTGATGATTTATACTGCTTTTATAAAAACTTAAACCCTTACAATCTTAATGAATTAAAAATATAATTGTTAATAAATTATTGGTTAAATTAGAGAAAACTCACCCTTAATAATCTTTATATCTTCGAAAGTTAAAAATATTAGAATGTAAATAAATCTTTAAATGTTTAAATACCTTATTTATTAAAATAGATTTTTAATCTCTAATAAATAAAGATAGTAATACCAATATAAATGTTATAATGATATTTCAAAGGTCACATTGAAGTAAAAAATCACTATGAATTAATCATAAGCTAAACACCAAGTAAAATGTACAGAACTAAAATTAATAATATAAAAATAATATAAATTATATAAAAATTATATCTATATAATCAGGTGTATTAATATTATAGAATGTAAGTAAACTTTATAATTTTTTAGTGAAATATTCAAATAAATTTCTATTTTAAGAAATGTCTGCTTTATCGTTTAATTTGCCAAAAACTTGCTAACATAATTTTAAAATTTTAATAAATCTAATTTCAGTTAATTAATGGAATTCAACAGTATCTTTGGCTTTGATATTTTTGTTTTATTGCTTTACTATTTTTGATGGAATTATAACACCGTAAAATAACCGCCTGCAATAGTAATAACATTTAACAACTTACTGAATTAAATAATAATTTTATTTATGATTTTGATTTGTTTAATATGGCAAGAATCACATAAATTGTATTAAAAAGTTAAATTAGAACTATAGTAATTAAACCAATAAAATTTTCAACAAAATTAAATGTATCAAATATAAACATATTAATAGCTATAGAAAATATAGTAAATATTAAAATTTGGAATAATGTTATTTTTAAAAAAAGTTTAATTAAGGCAGTTACAGGAAGATTGGATTGTCAACTTTAAAGAGAGATATAAGTTTGGCGGAGAGATGCTAAATGGATACTTGTCGAGTGCCTATACTTTAGTTATCAGGGAAGCCTTTTAAGTTATTAAGGTTGGTAAACCTTCTACTAAGTCATACTCTTCACTTTTCAGGGTAAGTTATAAAACTAATTAGGCTGGGTTTCGTCGAGTATTTAGAGATAATAAATATCTATTTAATAATTAAGTTAATCTTCTTTAATTTTATTCTTCAATAATTGTAATTAATGTTGATTATTTGTAGTGCAATAGTTTTTGTAAAAATTACTAATTGTTAGGATAACTATTTCAGGCAAAGCAATAAACAGTTCGCATTCACATGTTAATTAAGGTATCCGAGGAGGTGTATGATGGTAGTTTACTCGTTGGTGTGAGTAGCAAATAGGTAAGGTCATTAACAATTTTTAAATTTATCTACTCCATTAGTGGAGGATCCTTGTACTTATTTACTAATTCTACTTCAGGTAATTTTTTTAAATAACTATTCTTGTAATATTAATATCGTTCAATATTATATTTGTCTTAAACCTATTCTCTTAATACATAGTCAGGTCTATACCTATTTACAAATGATTGATGATCAAGGTAATTACCTATAATTAGTTATTTTAATATTTTTTATATTGATTAATTTACTAGTTTATATGATCAGTTCCAGATATTGATTTTTAACTTTAGTATTTTCTACTTTATATATTATTTCTTTAGTTTCTTTGTTGAATCTAAATATTATTGATTAGGCTTAAATTACTCATCTATAAATTAGTCATTTATTTAATTATTCCTAAGTAGTGTTTTAATTCTGCAAAAAAACTAACTATTTTTTATAGTTTACTTATTATAATTGGATTTAATATTTTCTCCATAGCTCAGTAATTACTAGCTATATTTAATATACATCTCTAATATCGAATTAATTACTTCTTTGCTTTTCTTAATTATTTCTAGTCAAGGTACTATAATTTATATGAGTATATATATACTATATTATTATATCTAGCTATCATATCACAAGCCCTTTTAATTAAATTTATATTTTTAATACTTCCTTGTATATATTAGGTTGAACTTTAATAAAATTTACCCATTTGTGTTAGGCTAAGCCTAATTATATATAATTATTAAACTGGATATACATGGTATAATTATTAGTTTCCATTCTCCTGATTAACTTCAACCCTGTATCCTGTAGATTGCTATCTATCTCAATAGTTTATGGAAAAGATAAAAACATATAAAGCCGAATAATTAATAATGTACAAAAATGTAAATCATAATTAGTTAACTTCCTTTTTAATTAGGTTAAAGGTTATTCTGCGTAGCTTTTATAAGCTCCCTAATGATAATGTAATTAAACAATATATTTAACTGGTTCCGTCTAGTTACCAATGTGCCACATAACTTAGATATAGCACAGGAAGCTTGTTTACCCTCGTGGCTTAACCTACTGTAAACAACATATAAAACAGAATCTACATCAGTATTCATATAGACGAAAAGATAAAGCAGACGACACATCCCGTTCACTATAAAACATATTTTGGTACTATGCCACTACGAACTAAACCACAGATTACTTCTTTACATTCAAATTTACGATACCCAGATCAGCACATATTAAATACAGGGCGAGGAATCAGCACATCCTTGTAACACCACCACGAATAACTCTTAAGTAGTACCTATATATACTATCCGATCATAGAAAATATTTCTACAGGATAAAAATAGAATACCTAACAGAAACTATATTCGATTAACCGGACTAATTGAAATCCTAGTTGACTATAATAAGTATAATCTTTAACAAAATAGGTATAATTTACCTTTAATTTTTTTTACTTTTTAATATTAGTTATTTAATGAAATTTTTCCCTTTTAGTACTTTATTTAAAATCTTTATTTTTAATATTTGACTAGTTTAAGGGATAAATCCAATTAATTATTATTTTATTAGATAGAGACAGTGTTTTATATTCCTATAGAATAGGGTATTTTATATTGATTTTTATAAATATTTATACACAGTATTAGATCTTAATAGAGTAGGTTTTAAATTTAGCAAATTTTATTTATAGATTAGGTATTTATACTTGTTGTATTTTAAACTTATTTACTATTTATTATATTTTACATTTTATTAGGATTACTAACAATTGATAATGATTTGATCATTTTATTAAATAACAGTAATTTATAAGATTTTAATTAGTTCTACCATTGCGTGCATGTTCCATTTTATATGGTTTGTGCTTATTGTGCTTATTTGTGCACTGTTAAAAAAATTTTTTGTTACTTATTCCATAATTTATTTGATATATTATATAGTATTTAACTTAAAATTGTTAATTGATTATATTCCTTATTAATTCCTTATTATTATTTATAATATCATTTTATTTATAACTAGAGTAGTATTGGATTCTCTTAAAAACTATTTAATTTATATTTTTGTTTTAATTATAAAAACATAGCTAATATTCAATTAATCTACAGTGAGACTGATTCTGTATTTCTACCTCATGTTTGTTTACTTATGGGGGAACTAATTATGTATATTTTAAAATAATATATAACAAGGTATCTTTAGTTACAATTTATATTCCTATAGTATTCGATAATATCTTAATAGCATCAGCTGATATAAATAATAATTATTAGATTGGTGTGCTTTCAATAATATAAAATAATTAAAGGAAATAGTATAATTAAAACTATAACTAAATTAGAACCATCAGAAGTAACAATAGATAATAATATTAATATTAAGGGAATATATAATTATACAACTATTCAAACTTGCTATCAGAGAGTAAAACATGTACTTGCTGGATTAAATTAATCCTGTTATTGTCAATACTACCCTTTAAAAGAAGTTAAACAATAATAACGACATCTTTAATAATTGTCCAAGATAAACTCATAGCTATTTAACTTACTTGTAATAAAATTACAAACTTTGTTTTGCGTTACCTTATTCTATTACCTTCCATTCTTATCTATATTAATTATAAAAAACATTTAAACAATATAAAAAATATTTGTTATTTAGTTTATATAATTTTACTGTGAGATATTCCATTTAATATAGTTTATATTTATATTCATTAGTATTTTAAGAACAAGTTGTTTTAAACTTTAAATACATTAAATGTTATTTTTCACTATGATTATTCCTATACATCTATGTTAAATATTATTAAATTATTGTATAAATTAACTTAATTAACATTTATTTCCCTACCGTTAACTTATATATTTATTATTTATTTAGTTAGTTATATTTTATATACTTACTACTCCATACTTTATAGTAGATTCTAAGTATTAACATAGTACTATATTTCCTTGTGTATTAACCTTATTTTATAAAATTGTATAATATACTCTCTCGAATGTATCTAAATTTACTTAATAATCTAATTATACCTTAAGTATCTATAGTATACTTTATATAAAATTTATTATGTTATTTTGATAAATACTAACAATATACTAATAATTTATTCTAATTATCTCCATTAAACTTTACTAAATTAGTAATTAAATTTTTAACGTTAAAATACTAAAAACCTAAAATAACTGCTACAGTTAACTACTGTAAAATAGAACAAATAAATATTTCCTGTGTCCCTTTTAAAAAAAGTAATCATTGCAAAATGAGACTCATTTATCTGACACCTAAACATATTTCTTAAAATTTATAATTCAATAGTTATATTCGATTTCCCAACAGTAAATTATTTGGTCTGATCATCCAATTTGGTATACTCAGTATCTAAAATAATAAAGTAATAAACATAGAAATAAACTAATTACTAATTAAACTTAATAAACAAAATAAATAAATTAATTCTAATAAATTAGACTGTTTAAGTAAACTTCCCATATATATCTAAACAACAATCAGAATTAACTAACCTTTTTAATAATAACTAACTAAAAAAATCTTTTTAAAGATTAAGAAATAATCCCCTTTATAGATAAGAGTTATAATTTAACTCAATATTATACAATTCCTATAAAAATTATTATTAAATAATATACAATACCTAATATAAAATACATAGGTAATACTATATCTAATATATATAAAGATATCTTAAAATCCCACTATCACATTAAATAAACAATTAATTTAAATTAAGATAAAAAAGGTAAAATACAAAGGTATAACCTTTCATGTTCATAACTTGAAGTAAAATGATGTAGTAAAACAATATAATAATATATATTAATTACAAATATAATAAATTCACCAATAACCTAATTCCATCAATAAGAAAATATTAATAAGTAAAATACCCTAAAACACTACAAAATTTTTTAAACACTTCCAAATAAATTATTAACATTATCAATATCTACATTATATACATTAATCTTACATACATCCATAACTTACATTAACTTAATATACACTAAACATTTTTATGTTTTATAACTTATAAATTATAACATACAATGTACCAATATAATAATATATAACAATAATAGTAAAACCTATCCTATCTATTTCTGTTAGAATAAAACATTCCATATATCTATATTAATTATAAAGATTATCTATATTTAGACCATTACCAATTAAATATACAATATACTATATTAAAAAATCCCAATAAGATGTATACTTCATATACCTTAATTCTATAACCAATCCAGTAAATACAACTAATAATAGTAACACATGTTCTAAAACAATTATAATAATCATGCTCACAATACATGTAAAACTTATTAATCCAAAGACACAAATAAGAAAGAGTTTAAAAAATAAACAACAATTAAAACACTATATACAACCACATACCTAAAATAAAATATTTTGATTTGTATCTAAATAACTATTCAATAATCTAACAGTAAGTATATAAAAACCAGTAAAGTAATCTTTAAAACAACAACTAAAAATAAGATACTATTAAAATATCTACAATATAATTTATATATCAATTTATCCCCATCTCTATCGAATATACCCTAAACATTATAAATAATTAATTATCATTAAGAATATAAAATCTTTCTATACCATATTATTCTATAATTATTAATCTATCTTTTATGATAACCTCATTAAATTATTTCTTAATTACCGCACTTCCTACCAACTATTACTTAACTAAATATTGTTATACTCCCCGTCATAAATACTAATATTATTTAAAATCAAGGTCTAAAAAGTATTAGAAGAAAACATATATAAATATTAAGTAATACAATACAATCAATTAAATACCAAGATTTATAAGTTAACAACAACTATTAACTAAATTAATTTAAAATAATTAGAAAAGACGATACGGATTTATATTAAGTTAAACTTTTTTTATCTTTAAGTTTTAAACTTTTGAGCTCAATTTTATTTGTACTGTTTTTAACAATTTTGTTATCTATTTTTATCTACTTTATCTACAAGCAAAACTATTTTGTATTAATTTATTTTTTACTTGTTTTATACATGAATCTATATTTTTAGCATATATTATATACCACATATTTTATAAAATTTTATCTTTTGATATTATACAACTTAATTTAACACGGTTTTATCACAATAAGCATTATTGATTATTTTAATTTTAACTTTTACTGATTTTGTAGTACATTTGCTTTTCAAAAATAAGTTTCCACCATTATAAGTTTTAATTTTACTAGTTAATTTGATTTTTAATAGCTAAAACATAATAAACATATAAAATTTACATAAAAATAATGAATATTGAACACTTTTTCCAAAAATTAATAATATAAAAAATATAAAATTTAGTTTCTATGTCATAATTAGTTCATAAACTATACTCAATAAATAATATAGATATAAATATCTCTCTGTTAAAATAATTAATAAGAACATATAAAATCAACAATTAAAACAATATTTATGAATAGTTTGTCTTCTTTAATAAGTGTTTACCAAATAAACTAAACTGGCTAACAGAAATACCAAGTTTGGTGTAAACTAGGCTTAAAGAGCAATATAAATTATACAATTATCCTTCGATATTTCAATATTTAAATAAGCTATAAAAAGCCTTTTAAGGCTAAGAAAAAGCAGCACAAAATAATTAAGAAATTAAATCCATTAATTTATGGATAGGGTAAAACCTTTATCATGACAATCCCTAATGATAAGCTTCTTATACCATTTTATAATTAAAAGTTGTCAAAAATGGTTGTACAACAAGTTCTACTCAATTAATGTAATTAAAATTTTACTACAAAAGTGATTTTCCGGTAATAGTTGCAGTAGGATAAAATACAAAAATAAATATATTAAGTGTAAAATGAATAAAGGAGATAATTAACAATGCTTTTTAAAACCATCTAAAGAATAGAAAGAATCAAGTATATTTGTTAAAGCAAGTTTAAATCAAGCCTTTCCAACATAAGCCATTATCATTAGCAGCATCAAAAGATGATTTAAGTGCAATTTTATTACTAAAAAAAATCTAATATGTCCCATCTTTAAATTAAACATTGCAGATAATAAAATGAGTTTACATTACGATATGTTAAAGCCATATCAAGTTTTAGATAATACTTTTTTCATACCTATTACTCAAATAGACCATAATATTCCTAATGTTATTAGTTGTAACTTAATAAACTTAAAGGAAAATAGCGGAAATAAGGTATTAGTACATACATAATGTCCAAAATTTAAAAGAAATTAGATTATGCTTCACTTTTTAAGCATGGCCTTTAAACTTGAATAAAAATAAATTTTAAACTTTTCTTTTTGATACAGTTTTAAGTATCTTTTATATTCTAAGCTTTTATACAATTATATTTAATAACTATGTTTATTATAGGGTTAAAATCAAGTAATTAATATTTTGAGAGTAATAGATACTATATAAAATATATTAAATTTTAATGAAAAGAAAAATAAAGAAAATCAAACAAATAAAAAGTAAATAAAAGTCTTCAACCAAGATTTGAAAATTGTATTAAGCTTATTTTTTTAATCCCAAGTATATACTTGTGCATCTAAAATTTAAAATGTGTATACTTAAATATTTAAATAGAAAATTATCTATAATAAAATATGAAATACCAAGTGAAAATTTCAGATATAAAGAAAAAAAATGGCACAGGAAATTACTGGAGCTTGATTATGAAAAGTTAGTAAAAGACAGAATACAAATAGAATTGAGAAGTTTACAATCCTTACTAGGTTTTTTCACCTTGGATAGACGATTCTTTACTATGAAGTTATCCTCTATAAAACCTTAATTTGAATTTAAAGAATTAAGTATTTCAGAATTTATAAAAAGTTTTTTAAAAATATATTAAATGAATTAAACGTGATATTAGAACCAGGATATTTAAATAGTCATAATTTAATGCTTTATCCAATAATAAATGAATTGATAATACATTTTACAATAAATGATGATTATATCTATGAAATATTTACTCCTGAAATCTATAAATAGATGTTTAATCTTATTCATATTACAATATATAGAGAGTTACTAGATTATTAAAAAATATTTAAAACAAGTCCCACTCTACTAGCAGCAAAGTTATAATTGTTATTAATAGTGTTATCTTTGATGATATTATAGGTCAACTATATAGTGTTTATATTATTGGTATTACCGGTGCTGAATCAGCTATTGGTATTGTATTATTTTTTTATTATCGAGTACGAGGTACTATTCAAATTCAAGAATATAACATAAAAATGTATCTATCTATACTACTACTAACACTATTTGCTACCATAATTTCTGTTATTCTATCTATTACTATTTAATCTGAAGTAGGTCTATGTAATTCACCTGTTTCAATTAATGTTATAAGTTGAGTTGATAGTGGAATTCTAAATGTTTCATGAAGTTTTCTATTTGATAGTCATACAGTTTCAATACTTATTCCAGTACTTATCGTTTCAACTCTAGTACATATTTATTCTATTGATTATATAAGTAGTGATCCTACTAATCAACGTTTTTCTCATATCTTTCAATATTTACAAATTTTATGCTAGTACTTGTTACTGTTTATAATTATTTTATTCTATTTGTTGGTTTAGAAGGTATTTCATCTTATCTACTTATTAGTTTTATGATTTACACGAATTAAAATAAAAGTGCAATTAAAGCTCTAACAATTAATCGAGTTATGAGATATATTTCTTTAAATATAAAGTAAAAGAAATTAAAATTAATAGCTGTCATTATTTTGTTTTTAATAACTCTGTACTATTGTTTACATCCTTATGTCATTAAGTAGTTTTAATTTATTCCTTCTCGCATTGAGGTAATATTCTAGGGAAGTCCTGATCTTTATCTACCAAGTTGTAAGTCTTGTCCTCTCAGTAATTATCTTCGTGAGTTTCTTAAACTAAAGCAAAACAAACAAAAACAAAACAAATAATAAAAAAACAAACAAATGTAGAAAATGTTATTTAATTAACCGCATCAATCGCCATTAATAATTTAAAGTGTAAAATAATAGTAAAATAGAATGGATTTTTTTAACCTTATACTTGAATCAATTATATAGCTTTATAATTTTTAATTTACAGGTATTACTTACCTGCTTTTATCATCAAATTATGGGTTATTAATATTTGTTTTATATTGGCTATTATTCTTTAGTTGTTTTATCCATTTATTTTTAAAATTTTACTAATTTGTTAATCAGGTTTGGAGCATTTTTCTTATTTTTAATATTTTTATTTTATTCTGATAAATTATAGTTTAATGCAACAATAATCCGTATTTTACTTAATTTTTTTAATTTTAATTAATTTATTTTAATTTTACTTTAAATTACTTTAAGCTAATTAAGGTAAATTCTTCAAATTTTATGAGAGTTTATTATTTCTTTTCATAATTGAGAGTTTTGTATTGAGTTATTTTAAGATATTTTTAATAGTAATATTTTATATATTTAAGGAGCGATAAATTGTTGCCCTTGTCTGTTAATACTACTTCTGTTAGAATATTTTTGTTTGCTTCATTTTGTATTTTTTTAAATTTTTCACTCATCGTCAAGATTTTTTCCGTTCAATATACGATCTTTTGCATAATTTGGGTTTTATATTTTCTTACTTTGATTTTGAGTTGAGACGATTTACGTTATTTAGGTTAAATATTATACTTTTTATTTTGTTTTAGTTTTATTGTTGGATTTGTTTTTCCCTTAGTTATTTTTCATTAGGGCATTGGCCTTTTTGTTTATTTTAGTTTTATCTTTCATATTGCTTAAATTTTTATTATTTTATTTTATTATTTTTACTATGGGTGTTGTAATTTAAAGTTTTATTTGTTGAAATGAGATACCCTTTTTGTATTTATTTTGGTTTTGTTTAATTTATTTTAGTTTTTATTTTAAGTTTTCTGGCTTGTTTACTAAACTTAAATTTAAAGATTAAGAACCTTTTATTGTTTATTTTAAACTTTTTATATTTATATATGTGAAACCTTTTATACTAAATTTTTTAGTAAATATTTTATTTGTAACCTTTTATCTTTTTTTTTTTATTATAGTATTTTACATATTGATAACCTTTTATTAATTATTTATAATAGTATATTACATATTGAGAATCTGTTATAATTTAATTTAATTAGATTATATTACATACTTGTAACCTTATATTATTATTTTTTAATATTATTATAATAACTACTTAGAATCTTTTTTCTAAAAAAATTTATTTTAAATAAATACTTGTAAACTTTTTTTATTTATTTTAAGAATCTAAATGTTTTAATTATAATCTTTTTATTATTTATTTTTATTATTAATAATTTAATTTGTATTCTTTATACACGGATTTTTTTAGATTTAAAGTTTAAGAGTAAGAGTTTTAGTAAATGAGATATAACTATTTTTAGTTCAATTTAAGTAGGATTTAAACTTTTATATTTGTTTGTTACAGTAGAGATAAATTTTATTACTTGAATTTAATGAAAAAGGGACTGATTTTTTTGTAGTTTGTTTAAAACTAACCTATGCAATTTTGTCATTGTGCTAGATCATATATTTAATCCAATGAAAGATTTTTAGAGCCATCAATATAGGTGAATTTTATATAGTTTTACACTTATTCATATACTACTTTTTAGTGTCACGATTTAACATATTTATTGAGATGAGTAGATTTTACTTTTTAAGTGATTTTGTGCCTCACTTTTATTGATTGCATTGCTTTTTACTTTATATTTACTTTTATCTTTCTTTTTGCGGTAAATTTTTATTATTTTTCTTATTTGGGTTTTAAAATAAAATTATTGGTTATTTAATCATTAATTGAGTTTTTAATTACTTAATTTTGGTTACTTTTTAATTTTCAAGTTAGATTTAATTTTGTGGATTTATTTTATCTTATGCTATATTAACCATACCTAGTATTTGTATTATTTTATTATTTTGGTTATTTAAATTTGTTATATGTTCTATTTAAGAGATTTATTAGTATTTTGATAGATAATAATAATATTTTATTTATAATTTTGTTTTCCATTTTAAGGTATTTTATACTTTAGGTTTACTTTTCTACCTTGTTATTAGTTTTAAATTTGTTCTTAGATTATTTATATTAAGATTTAATTATTTTAGTCTGATTTTTATCACTTTAGTTTCAATCATTTTCTTAAAACTTTTAATGTTTAATGTAACTTTAGACAACTTTTATTATCCCCGAGTTACGTTTTTTTTTTACTTTATTTTATATAATTTATACATTTTCTTTGTAACTTTATAACATTTGTTTAGTACCTTTATTTCATAGTATAATGTTTAATATTTATACCTTATTTAGTATGAAATTTTATTGTCGGTGCTTATAGCTTTTAATTTTATTAGGATACTTTACTTTACCTTTTAAATAATTTAGATTAATTATAGTTGAGACTTTACACAATTTTAATTAAGTTATTTTTATAGTAATGAATTTAGCTTCAAGATTTTTAGCTTGACTACACATGAAATCAGAGTTAATATTAATAAAGTTGATTTTTATAACATTTTGTTCGAATAGCTTTTATTTATATAGTTTATTAATTTGGTATTTACATTGCTGTTGAAAATATGCTCTCTTTCTACTTAATATTTAAATAGTCAATATTTAATGTTTTAAAAAATAATAATTGAATTGATATTACATTTTACAAGAAATGATGATTATTTTGAATGTAAATTTACTAATGATTTTTATAAAAGGTTGTTTAATCTTAAATAATTATATAGAGTTAGTAGATTATTAAAATCTTTTAAAAAATGAAATAGACTATAATGATAACTTACATAATGAATTTTACTATGAATTGAATAAGTTGATAAAGACTTTTAGTATAAATTGGGTTAAAATTTTAGTTAATCTCTACATAAGAAAGATCCTGTATAACAATAATACAAATTTAGAGACTGGTTTTGAATATGTAATTGATAATACTTTAAGTTAATCTTTTATCTTTTCTTCTAGAGAATCTAAATCAATATAAACACAAGATTTAATTAACGAATAACTGCAATTAAACAAAATATACACTAAATATTTAACATACTTTATCAATCAATAAAAAAAAGATTTTGAATTTTCTTAATTATTAATCCATAACTTTACATTGTAAGATAGCACAACTAATATTTTGTGCATTTATTTTACTTTTTACGTTATCGCACAATTTTTAAAAGAGTTATCCTCAATACACTTCATAAATTTATTATAAGGTGAATTGGAATCAATAATAGAAAATAATTAAAAATCAAAGTATTAAAATAATTAATAAATATTAATAAACACTTATAAAACCAGGGGGTTAAAAAGAACAAAACAAATAATTAATTACCGCAATCCCTAGATTCCTATTTAACTAATTCGCTACAGCTAATATAAAATAAATAAATAAATAAATAAAACGAAGCAATCTATTGCAAATACAGCGAGTATAGCGACAAACCTAAAGCAAAGAGGAAACTAATAACTGTTAATGGCTAGTTAATGGTTAGTTTTTACGAAAGGACTCCGTGTTTTATTTTAAAAATTATTATTTATTTTGCTTTAATTCCATGTAATCTATAAGTTGCTAGCGCCTAATTATAATTATAAGGTATGAAGAAGCACCGCTTATTGAGGCTTCCGTCCTAAATAATAAATATTTATCAAGAAGCTAAACCGGAAATCACAGCATCTAATTTACGTGAAACCCGAAACAATCTTAAATAGAAAAGAGGTCCTCTCCGAATACTACTCTTAGAATCTTATTAAACATATCTCAATAGAAGGGGCAAATAGCCCTATATACACTATCCTAACGCCGGTCTACAGTAAGATGACTCCTTACGACAATGGCAAATAAGGGTAAACGGCAATAGGAAGGTGCCAACGACACCAAACTAATCAAGAATAAGAGTACCTCGGTAAAGTTCTTATCAAGGATAATAAAGCGACTACTTTACGTAAGTACATAAAACAAAAAACAGATGAAACTAAAATTGGTAAAATACACATAGCTGCGTGGACCTAGTAAATTTTAACACAAGCTTGGTTAAGTCTACCTTAAGAATAAAATACGCTTAATCCGGAGGTATTACTATAGATAATGTAAAACTACGGGAGTATATTAAAGCTAGATAAATTAAAAGGAAAAAGCCATATTCAGACCATGGCTAGCCTCTAGACAGAGTAACAAGTCTTTCAGATAGATGAAAGAAAAAAGAAAAATAGAAAACCGCGGATCTAAGTTCCTGACACAGGATAAAAGAGCAACGAGCAGACGGCAATGGCAGGTATAATCCAAAACATAGGAGTAATGATTATCCCAGATCTACCCATTAAGGTGTGTTATAATCGCAATGAAATTGGAGTTAGTAGGTAGGGCATAAGGAACCCGATGTAGTAAACTTAACTTAAAGTTATAGTATTGGCTTTTCTAAATCTTTTTGCTAAAAATAGCAATCTAACGCTATAAAAAATACAAAATTGTACACTATCTAATTAAAAAACTAACTTCATTTAACAAGGCCTGATAGAAGTAAGATAGCCGAGGCTCCGTTGTTAAATTGATATACTCCCTATAGAGTAGTTTAGGCGTTATATGGAAAACAAGTAGCCTTCTTTGAGCTAAGGCTGAGTATTAAATTATAAATATAACCCCGTAATGATTTAGATAGCAACATATAGCTCTATTATATCCGATCTCTACTATAACCCTACAGAATTAACCATAAGTATACCAAACTACTCCGTAAGATATCTTATAACTCTGGTACAATATCTATATCCTTAATATTACTGACACGATAAAGATACGAACATGTATAGTGATGTGGACTTCTCAATACGACACTAAACCGCATGGTCTTGGTTTTTTAAGATTATTATTTACGTGAAGCCTTTGGAACAGTCCCTAGCAAGAAAATTTAAGATTATAAAGTTAAACTAAAAAGCGATAGTTTTCGAGTATGAATGTTACATTAAGTGTTTCCCGGTTGGCATAGTTAGATACCTTTATCAGAATACGATGAATGATCTGAAGCTATTTAAACTAGACCTAAGTAAATATTTGTACAATTCTACAAAATACTCTATAGCAATAGCCCATTAGACGAGCGGGATATACTAATATGCGTTGCCTGCACAGGGATAAATCCCAACTGCTCGAAAAGTAACTGGATCAAAATAGACGGAGAATGGGAAATAAGATAAAATTTCTAGTAATCGAGTTTCGAGCCTACTCTATAAATCCTGATTTAGAACGACATCCTCAAACCCAAATTGGAGAATAATTAAAAGCGACAAAAAAATTTAAACCCCTACCAATTAAGAGAAGATTATTTGCTGAAGTCTTTGACTGAACAGGTGAGATAATTGAAGAAGGATAGATAGAAGAAGGTGTAACTTTTACCTAGTGCTTCCCCTCCAGATATCCTGTTTTAGATTGTCCCACCTATATAATGGATCCAACGACGATGAAGCCATAGAACATAACTTTATACTAATGTAGAAGCCCTAAGTTGGTACGAAATAAAATTAACTAAAGAACTGATTCAAAAGCAAACCGGCGAACAATAAATCATAAACGGAGAGAACGCTACAGATACGAAATTAACAATCTTCAATATCTAAAACTATGACTCGCTAATTTACCTCATCAAATCAATTAGATTTAATTTTGCGGCTCCTTTAGAGAGAGTTCCTTAGGAAATAGTTAACTCCCTTATATTTTTTTATATTTGCCTTAGACTTCCCCTTTTATTAAAGATATAGTTAGGTAAAAAATTATAAAAATAATAAACCCGATATAATTATAATCCAAGGGATACTATACCCTATAAATCTTATAGTTGTCATATGGCTGATAGTTTTTAATTTCTTAGACTATACCAATAGGGTACTATATAATATATAATAATTAATATTATGATGATTATTAGATAGGATGATTTATTTTAGGTATATTGCATAAAGGGAATTAGACATCAGTGAAGGTTAAAATCTATTAGAAAAACAGAGTTTATTTTTTACACACAAACAAAATTATTATTAGTTGTTTATTGTTAGTTTATTATTTTAAATTATATTTATTATTAAAATTGAACATTAGGTTAATATAAATAACTTTATTTAGAAAGATGATATTATTTGGTATTTTATGCTATTGTTATAAAAGTTTAATTTAATCAAAACAACAAACAAAAATAATTGAATATATGGAAATAAAGTAATATATTAGTAAACAAACAATATTATTTATTTTTATAAACATTATAATTGAGATACTTAGGTTGTATTTAATATAGGTTTAGTTTAGTAGTTTATATATAACTATCTATTTTGTTTTCATATTTTTTATATTAGTTTTTAATAATTATTTAATTTATTTAATATTAATTATTTTTATATTGTTATTTGTTATAATTTTATTATATTAATAATTTTGTTTATATTTATATAATTAGGATTTAGATTATTATATGTATTTAATTATGAGATTATTGAATATTATTTGTAGAATGGGTAACTTTATTAATTCCTGTTGGATAAAATTTATCAGCTAAGGTGAGTGGGGTGAACAGGGGTTTTTAAAAAAGGTTAGAATAATATCCTGCTGGTAATTTATAATTAAATTATGAAAATAAGGAAAATTATGCAAATTAGCTAAAATGGAAATATTTCGAGGATTAAATAAAAAGCTGTTATGACTTAATATTGCCTATACGAGATAAAAAAAGATAATAAAAGGCTAATAACCATAAACTTCACAATTACTGCAACATGAGAGTAGAAATCCCCAAAGTGGGTGGAAAGATATAAAACTAGGGTCCTTCCTGAGCCTTAATAATCTATCTCCAAGTATTAAACACTATACTTCAATAATACAACAAAATATACGACAATCCAAGTCAACACGACTTCATAAGAAAGATCTTAAATGTACTAGACCGCCTCAACTCAATTACATACAGAAGTCATAAATAGCAAATACATTTATTAATTTGATTTTAAAAATTTTTTGATAGTATCAACTTAGACTATTTTAATTGGTTGGGTTCCTTTCAAAACTAGTGAACAATATAGATAACCTAAATCGAACGATGCCTTTAGAATAGAAAACCGCTAGACAAAAAATAAAACATTATCTAACCTGGTCCGTTGCTTACTCACAAAACGAGATGAAATATACCACTTATACGGAATATACACAACTCAAAAACAGCTGCCACCCCACTAGAAGGTCATGGAAAAACATTACAGCTTCTATAACGGATTAAGTAAAGGCTCCCCCTCTAAGTAACTTAATAATAAATAAAGTTCTGTTAAGTATACAAACCTCCACCTTGTAAATAGTGCTGAAAAATAGCCGATGTTGGATTAATCTACACCAACGAACCGTTGGACGAAAAAGACATCAAAATTTCCCTGCGAAAACCGGAATAACCAAAAACTAAACGAAAAGCAAAAGGGTAAAACACGTTGGGAACTGGCTAAGCAACCTAAACTTTACTAATTAGTTTATAAACCCTATACTTTCCATCCCGAGTTAAGAGTTGTCCACCGAAATGAAGAAGGTAAAATATTCAATGTAATATGACAGCCATATAAACACCCGAGCTTCATATTTTTATTTGCAGGAAAATACCACGCCTTCGTAACTACCCTAAACTACAACGGATGTTGAATACGGATAAAATAAGTCAATGTTTTAAGCTAACTTACCTAAACTAAAGTTGGATAGATATACGTATACAACAAATGGAAAGGAAAAGTGTAAAACTCCTAGAAAATTCCTTATTCCTTTTTTTACTTTAAGCCTGCTTCGAGCAAACGCTAAAAAGTCAACTGCATACCGGATGGTATTAATTTTGGTAAATACCAGTCTCCTTTGGGTTACATCGTTACTGTCTCTTTATCGCACCGTTTTTTCACCTTTTTGAGATTTAGTGAACTATTCAACAGATTTTTAACCGCTTTCTCTAATCCATCCATAACGTAATTACTTATCACCGGGGATATGGTACCTCCTTGGGGAGTTCCAGGCTCTCATAATAATTTATGGATATAAATCCTGCTTTAAGCCATTTGTGTAGGTAGGAAATTAAAATAGGGGCTAAGGTATATTGTTAATTACTCAATCGTGTAAAATATTACCGAATAACCCTAGTTTACCGCGTCTAATAAAATTAGTATCGTAATCTTCTCTTATAGCGTATTTTATCTCCGCAAGGGCATTATTGGTTTACCTACCTTTTCGTAAATAAAAACTATTGGCCTCACTGGTAGTATCCGTTACTGGTTCCAGTGTCAGTTTGACCAGAGCTTGTAAGTATCTATAAAGTATAGTAGGCTTTCCTATTGGCCTTTTACCGCCATTACCTTTATTAATAATTAAATAAAGACCCTCTTAACCGGAGAGGCTTTTGGGTTATTTAACAGTTATAAACGCTCGCTAGCGGTAGCCATTATCTCTTTGTCTTCTTCATCCCTTTGAATTATATTGTCTACTCCTGCAGTTATCCCTCTTTGTTGTTAACTGTCTTGTGTAATGCAATTAATATGAACTCGTAAAATCGTGCGAAATGTACCTGTAACTTATATACCTCTTTCAGGTCTAATCATTTAGCTAATAGCGCAAGCTTCTTCTGTTTCTTTCGCACCTTTCCCTCCAATTTAACTTATTAGAGCTTCGTTGGTTTCGTCCCAGCTTTCGTTTCTACGTGTAGAAGAGTAAAATCTTTTAACTACTCTCGATCCGTAGCAGGTAGTGCTCAGTTTTAGGAAATTGCGGTATCTGTCAAACAATAACGCATTGAGCTTATTTCCCACATTACGTAAAGCTTTTTGCTTGGGCGTTGATCTTTTTCCTGTTACCGTCCAGTATACTCTGTCCTAACGGGTTTTAGTAATATGGGTGGTTTGCCTCGCACACAATTGTGTGTACCCGATCTCCTGTTAGGTGTTTTACGGAGTGCCCGCATTTTACATTATTTGCATTCCGGTTAAGTAGGTTATCCGGCTATACTGATAGTTTGTCTAATACTGATGATTAGATTGATAATTTAACTGCCACGACTTTGATACTTTACTGTAACTTTTACTAGATTTTATTCAGGATAGATAATTTAACTGCCTCGACTTAGCACTTATATTTTTATTAAATTGATACTTAGACTTAAATTGATTATTTATAATATATGAATTAACTAATATTATATACTAAGTATAAGATCTAATTTTTAGATAAAATAATAATACCTTTATTTAAATATATTTGCTATGTCTTACCACGACTTAGATATTTAGATTTAGAATTAGATTAAGATAAAGATTAAGATAAAGTGACTTAGAGAGTTAGATATATACTAGGATTTATTACTTTATTTTAGATTTAGATTAAGATTTAGATTAAGCTTGACATTGGTATAGATTTTATATTAAGATGACTTAGATTTTTTTACCCTGATTTAGATTTATATTAGATTTTTTACCTTGATATAGATTTATATTTAGCTTATAATTAAGCACTTATGATTTAGATTTTAGGCACTTATGATTAAGCACGGCTTGGATAATTAGCACTTATGTCTTATTTAAGACTGTTTATTTTTTAAACTTATGAGGTTAGCTATTATATAGTAGGTTTTATATTATTTAGATTGAGAACTTATATACGTAGGATTTAAATTTAACTTATTAGATAGAATATAATTAGGATAATTAAAAAATGATAATGGTTCCACAACATAATTTAAGATTTATCAAAGTAATATATCTGGAAAAAGAGCAATACATAGTTTAATATAAAATTATAAATTCTAACTAAAAATAGATAAATATCGAAAGTCTATAAAAAATATTGCAAATAATTATATCAGGCAAATCAACTATTAGCCAAAATTTAAATGAGCCTAAGGAATAACATATGTAATATAGCAGTTGCCATCCTTAATAAGATTACACCTATAGCCCATACTAGCTAAATCTGATAGGTAAAAACTATTTAACATACCTCTTGCAATCTTAACAAAAATATTAAAAATAATTAAGCAACATTATGTATGGTCAGTTTATGTTTAATTTTATTGTCCACATAAGCTATTGAAACTTATCCTAATTTAGCATAAAATGGTATTATTTAATAGAATATAATCAGTTTAAAAATATCAATACTATTTAGTATACCTTTGTAGCACGAGCTTAAACATTAATAATAATCTACTCATAATAATAATTATGTATTATAATAATAAATGAATAATAAAGTTCTTAAATACTTGACGAATTATATAATAAATATATTAGCTAACTTAAAGATAGATTACCAGAAATTAAACTAATACTTGGACTTACAAAGAAAACATAAATATATCCGGATTTATTTGTAAAATCTAAGCATAATTAAACTAACCTTACATACTTTCTATTTAAATTATAACTTAAATTATTATTAAAATAATAAGATATTAGGCCTTTTGTATAATCCTTAAATTTCTATTAATAAAGGGTTTAAGTAGTTATCTGTTTGGCTTTAATGGTTTTGTCTTTTATTGATACTTTTTAATAGCTAATATTAAATCGGTCATTTGCGTACACTTTAATCTTTCAATTGCGTACACTTTAATAAGCACAGTCCGTATATTTATACTTTATACAGATGGGTTTTTAATTGGAACTATCTTTTTATATAGACTTAAATATAAAACTAAGTTGACGTCGATCTTAAATATACCTAAGTTCGATAAATTATCAAAAAAGGGGATAAATATTAAGTACACATTTTTTTAAAAAAAGTTAATAATTAATAAGTACTAGTATAAAAACTCCAATGTCGTAGTTATTTCTTAAATATAGACTTCTATTATATGATTAAAAATATAAGTGGCATACCAAAATATTAAGATAAAATTAATAGTAAAGTATTAGTATCAAAATAAGTTAACAAAAAGCTAGCCGGTATTATATTTAAATAATATTACAAATAATAGAATATAATTCGTTTAATAGCAATTTAATACTGCTTATTTATTTATAATCTATGCTGAATGTAAATTTAACATTTTTCTAATTTACCTATTACTATTTATGAGCTTGACAAAAGGCACGAGTTAGCTATAAAACCTAAACACTTAAACTCAATACCAATATCAACCCAATTAAGGTATTAGGTCTTAAACAAATGATTTCGCTAAAATTTAAACAATCTAGTCCAAGTCAATATCTCTAGTTTTTCGTATTATAAATTGATCTTAAGATCGTTATTAGATAAGAGTCGCAAAAATATTAAGTTTAAATATTTCATAATATAAATTTATATAGTAAAAAAATAAACTCTTTTGGTCATATATCTGTGCAGCTTTACCTATATCTCATAAAAAAATTGAGTATAAAATAATATTTTATTTAGCCTTTTTTAAAAAATCCTCTATTTAGATAAAATTTGTCTAACATTTCGTAACATATTTGTAAAAATAAATTTATTAATCGTTCTTCTTCCTTCGTTAATAAGATTTAGGTGCAATAAAATTGGTAATTACAATAGACCTGCATTCTTTTTATCTGATCTAAAAAAGTAGTTCCACTCCATCTACCCTAGGGCTAAGGTGAAAAGTATACATACCAGTGTGGAGCAATTCAAAATAGATAATGAGTAAGATCTAGTAATTACATATTTAAATGCGAGTTGTAAAGGGTACCTTGGGTATTAAATAATGGTATAACTTTGTACTTTTTTGATATTTCCCCTTCTTTGGGAGATCTGAATACCTAACGTTTAATAGTGCTAATAACATCCAAAAGAAACAGAGGCTAAATATAAAAATCTAATTATAAATAGAATATAAAAATATATTTAAAGTATTAAGGGTTAAATGGCTTAGCTATAATTACTTATTATTATAAAAATAATACTTTGTTAGAACTTTTACTACTGCTGAAAAATTTACTTAAATTGATAAATAAAATGCGATATTTAAAAAACAAAAAGCTGGATTGCTAAATTTAAGAACTAAAACAAATTATTATTTAATTAGCTGATTAGATGTCGTGGAAGTTGATACGATAAAATATCAATATTAGACAAAGTGTGATTAAGTAGTGATTATTTTAAATATAAAAAAAATTTTGGGAATTTAGTTAAGGCTGTTACTTTATTTGTTTAATGTTAATCAAAGTTGATTATGCTTCATTTCATGCTTACAATCTCAAAATTTAATTGTAAATTCTAATTATAAATTTAACCTTTAAGATGGCTAGCGATGGCTTACAAATTATAGAGTTTTAAGGAAATATACTTAATTTTACTTTTCTTTTTATTCTTTAGGTTTTTATTAAAAAAAAATATCTAAACACAATAGTGGAAGTAAGTACAATAAACAACCTAAAATACAGAGCAAAATAACAACTATTAAAAATTTATATAATTTATATTCAAAACAATGAATGGCAGTAAAACATTACAATTTAAATTAAATACAATTATAATTAACACAAGCGATAAAAAGTTACTATTGAATTCACAACTCTATCTATAGTAAAATTGAATCGTAAAATACTTAAACAATCTATATTGACTAAAGTTTATACTTTGACAAGTTATGGTATAGCTGATCAAATAAAATCTAATTTAAAATGTAATACTATAATTGATAGTAATCTTAAATTTTAAGCCTTTAGATATTTCATATCTCTTAAAGCGTACAAGAGGAATTAAAAGAAAGTAAAAACAATGCATAAATATAAAAAGACAAAAACTAACAATATGAGCACGTACAGGTTGACATTATATAAAGATACAATAATAAAAACACAAGAAAAGTGGTATAAAAATAAGTAAACAATAACTAAAAGTAGAGCTACTAGTATAGCTTATAAATTATTTGGTAAAACTAAAAATTATTTTCATAGAATGAATTAAAAAGTACAGCCATTATTCCTAATATTAATCAATAATTAGATGCAACTCTTCTTATTAATTTAGTATTTACTTGTAGTAATGAAGACTTTGGACCAATTATGTCAATTTATGAATGTTTTTAACTTTATCCCATTAAATGGCTTATCTTGAATATAAGGAAATATAATTTATCTTACTATATTCTCAAACTAACTTTTTAAAATCTTTTCATGATAGAATTATTCAATCTATTAAAGAAACTAAAATTAGTATATTAGAAAAAGAGAATGGAAAAACTTATCTCTCATTAAATGATAAATTAATTGAAATACCACAATTACCTAAATTAGGTAGCTTAGCTAAGCAAATATTATAAACTCTATATATATGATTTCATAATAACTCATTATAAATTATAAATTTTATTTTAATCTTTTCTATTTCTCCTAATTCTTTATTTTATTCTTTCTATTTTCTATATCTTTTTATTCACTAAATGACTTTCCATAATTATTTTACTGAAGTAAACTGAAATTTCCTGTTTTTATTTGGAGTACTACTCTCCGGTCCAACACTTATGACGAAAGTTAAGCTTTAAAACTAAGTTTGCTCTGTAAATAAATTTATAACTCGTATTATTAGTATACTTATTTTAATTATTATTTACTTGCTAACCTTTAAAATAAAAGGCAAATGTTATAATAATGATATTATTTTATTTTTAGTATTAGTTAAATAAGCATATTATCAGTTTACCCTACCATTAAATTGGAATTTAGATAAATTAAATGTTTAAGTCTAGTGCTAAATTATTTAAGTCATCTCTAAATATAATACTTTCTTTTTACTAAGTCGTCTAGTTTAATTTCGTACTATTTACTTTAATTTGCTCTATCTTCTATCTTAATTGTAGATTTTAAGTAGAATTTATTAAGCATAAATTTATAAAGCTTAGGTTTATCGACCTAGTTTGCAAGTCTCAGTATCTTGCTCAAAACTAAACATTAAAAGTAAGTCTAGGGAAAATCACTATAAAAATAATATAAATTATATGTTATCCAAGTAAATATTTTTTATAAAATTTAATGATATTTCAATAAATATTGATCGTATTACGCTAAATTAAATATAATTAATATAGAATATCTTTAATTGTTATCTAACTAAAATAAATATAAAATTATATAAAATATAAATATTGTTAAATTAATATTGTGTACTTAAGCTAAATTATTTTGAATTAATTAAATAAAAAAAAGATTACAAATAATAAAATAATAAAATATATTAATAAAAAATTAAATAAATTAATTAAAAAATTGCTCAGTTCTACTTGTACACTGACTGCTCAAGTTTAATTTAGATGACAAGTATTTTTAGATTAAATTAGATTTTGACCATATAATTTATTATATTAATGATCCTATTGCTAACTTATAAATTTTATATTTTCAAGCAAAAATTTGATATTGATAGCTGTAAATATCATGTTGTTAACTGCTTTATTTAAAAATAATTATTTTATTACTATTCTTTATAGTATAGCGAGTTGCGCAAGTTTAACTAATTTTTAATTTTCTTTTTTTATTTACTACTTTTTTATTTTTATTTTAAATACTACTTTTTTTATTTTTTTCAAAGGATAAGACATGTTTTATTTAAACAGCCGTCCTTGTGGTATTGAGCTTAGACAAAAGATAATTGTTAACTCTAAATTAATTTAAAAGATTACTTAAATATTTATCTCACTTTTCCCTATGTAAATAGGCTTAGACAATTTCATCTTGTATGGCATAAAATTTTAAAGATAAAAATAATTCATTTATGATAAAAATAAGTGCTATCCCTCTCAATAACTTGAACAAAGCCATAAATTAAAATAAACAATATTAAAAATAACAACAAAATGAAAAAGATTAAGTGGAAAAACCGAACAACAAGCCTAAAATAGCAAATAATTATTTAAAACATAGTTAATTAGTAACATTTAATTTAAGTACAAGGCTGTAAAATTATAAGCAAATGTATTTCAATAAAATAAATATATTAAAAATAACATCTAATTTAAAATACGGAATAACACCAATATTTCTAAAAAAGCATACAACAAGTTTATACAAATAAAAAACAAACAAAAAATACTAAAAATATTCAAGCAATTTTTGTTAATAATAATTTAATTATTATATGATTAAAATACTTTATTTTATTTTACTTTTTAACTCTAAATTGTGTTAAATTTATTTTGGTTTCTACAATTAGAACACAAGACTTTTATTATCTTTAAAATATTTTTTAAATTTTATTTATTTTTCTTTATTTTTGAAAGGAGTGCCGAACGTACTTATTCAGTAAGGTTAATATTTTATTGACTTTAATAAAAATAGTTATAAATTTTAATCTTAAGTGATTTTGTATACTGATTTTTTTATTTTCAGAAAATTTGGTAACAATTTTACACTTTTTGTATCGAGTGAGGGATAATGTTTTATAATAGTTTTAGCTAAGTGTTAAAAAGAACGCAATATTTAAGTTTAGTACAGAAGAGAGGAGTAAGTTTGAGAGATACAGCCCAACTTAGATAAATTTAGCTGTTTTGAAAGTTGTCTAATTTTAGTAGTTTTTGAATTTTAATAGTTTAGTTTAAATTTTTGCAAGATTTTGATTACTTTAACTCCCTTTAAATTAAATTTTTATTATTTTAACTTTTTTTGGTTGGGATCATCTTGTTAACCTCATTTACTATTTTGCCTAGTTTTATAAACTAATTGTACCTTTTTATTTAGCTAGTAATTCCCTTACTTTATACTTATTATTTTTATTGTTTTTTTGTCTATTTTTCTCAACTTTTCAAAGGCGATAGCATTTTTTAGTTTTACAAAATTTGTTTCATTTTTAATTAATTACTTAATTATGCTTTTAATCTCTATACTTTAACTTATTTTGTTATTTTTTAAATTTTTAGTATTTTATTTTTAATTTAGGACCTTTTTAAAATACCTTGAATTTAGTTTATTTAATTTTTAAATAAAATTGAAAGTTTAAAGAATTTGTAATTGAACAGAACTTAATTTACTTCATCCTTGTTTTACGCAGAATTTAAAATCAAGTTAACAATAATCCAGTAATTTTTACTACAAATAAGTAAAGAGTTTTGATATATTGTAAAAATATCCTTTTATTTGAAATCTTTTCTAATTTAATCTAAATTAATTCGTTATTCTTATTTTATTCTTATTATTATTAAATTAAGTTGTTAAACAATACCTATTAAACAGAATAAACAAAGAAAATTAAAACATAGATTAGTGAACTCTTTTCAATTATTGAATAATTTTAGAAAGTTTAGTTTATATTTAAGATATATTAAAAATATAGAATTTAAATAATCTAAAGATAGTTATCTTAAAGTAAAATTAATTATTAAGAACACAAATAAAGTGAATTAAAAGCTATGTTGAATCATCCGTTTAAAGAAAAAAGTAATTAAAATTGATAAAAAGGTAGTATCTTAGTATAGGATTAACTAACATTAATTTAATAAAGTAAACATTTGGTCTTACATTAAAATATCTCACAATAAACATCAACACTAAAATTTAGTAAATTTAGAAGGAATAAAAAGCTAAATTAAGAATTGGGTGTTAAGGTAAAAATAACAAAATAATTATATCTACATAAAACTAAATTAACTGAAGCTAAAGTTAAAAATTAGTGTTTTTGAGAAAAGTTGAAAATTAAATTTTATTCATCATTGACCATAAAGGTAGAAACATAATTAAAACAAGGTGAAACTCTAAATTAGAAAATATGTTATAAAATCAAAGAAGTTCAGTTATAACTAGTTGAAATATAACTAAAATTTAATTAGTTTATGAAATTAAAACCATATCTTCCTCATTTTCCCTTGCTTATGATAATAATAAAATTAGTTATTTATATTCAATAACGGTTGTTTTAACCAGGAAATTTAAAATTAAAGCAATTAATTACAAAATAATAAAAATTAAATAAAATTAATCGGAAACTAATAAAAAACATAAATAAAAACTAAAAAAACCTAAATAAGCCAATAAAATAAACTTTTAAAAATAAAGTAAAAATTAGCACCAACCCTTAATTTTCAATTTAAATTATCAGCCATAGGGATATAAGTCGATTATAATTAGTTAGTATATCTCTAAGACTAGTAGCCTTTAAGAAAAGCAAGAGTTGTTAAATTACTCGCCTAGGTGTCGAATAAAATTCGCTTATAAATAATAAAATTATAAAGTATTTAATAAAATTCGCTCATAAATAAAAAAATAGTTAAGTGCTTAGTTAGTAGTCAGCTCAGATATATGTAGCCTTTCTAAAATTGTTATAAATACATAGTATAAATCGAAAAAGGAATTATTAGCTCTAATTAATCTAATTAAATTATTTGCTGTATGCCGTACTATTTAATAAAAAAAATAAAGTATAAATCTTATAAGTCTTTATAATTCTACCTGCCCAAATTGAGGCTCTATGTATGACTAACATTAATCAATCTATTTTAAGGATTAATACTACTTTTTGTACCTTTTACAAAATTCGGTTAGTCTATAATTATATTATTAATTAAATTTAATAAGTCTATTAAGTATTAAAGTAAGCATTTTGCTATATTTTAACTTAAAGAACTAAGGTGTATAACTATTATATTAATAAAGATATATAAAGGCTAGTCTAATTCGATCAAGTTTCCAAATAGTCGTAAAGACGAAAATAGGGACAGGATTTTTAGTTCTACAAAGAACTCTACGAGTATACTTACATATTATTTATAATTATAAATTATTTACTTTATTTAGCCGAGCCGACTTAGATAAATAGTATTACAAACTAAGAAATAGACTAATAGGGAATATATTTAAATAGTATATTAGTCTTCGAATACTATAAAAGGCTTAGTTTTAAATTAAAGATATGATTTTATTATTTTATTCTATCTTTCTTAGTCAGAATGGAAACCATTGTCAAGAATAATTTACATTTGACAAAGCCCACATATTTCCACTAGGTCTGGCAGTTTGTTTTTTTTTCTAAATTATAACATTAAAAAATTTTTATCTTTGATTAAGTGAGGCTATAGTCTTAATAATCTTAAATAGGATTATAATAAATAAAGAGCAAATTTAATTAATTAATAAATAAACTTAAAAAACATACCTAACTAATATACATCAACTTTACGACTAAGAATTTTAATAGAGTATCACCTTATTCTTATGATAATTTTATAGATTATAGATTATATATTGTATTGATTGGCAGTTAAAAATAACTCTTCTTTGAATAAATTATATGTGTAATCTGTTATATTATTTTTTAATTTTTAGGATATTGGCCATTGATCTTATATATTATCTAGTAAACTTTAAGTTCCTTTAAAGAAAAATAGAATCTAAGTCAAAGTTATCATCTAAATTAGTAGTTCATATTTTAATAATCTAATGATTTTGGGACCTAATTTAATTACAATATTAGTTAATTATTTTCCTATGTATTACTACTTAATAATTTAACAATTTGATATAAGCTTTAAGAACTAGTTTTTGCAATACCAAGATACATTTAACAAATATAACTTTTTTTTACTTTATCTGTTTTAGAACTTTATACTGTATTAGTTGTATTATTTAATATTTTAATAGAGTTTTTAACTTTTCATTAATTATTTAAGCTATATTCTTATATAAATATATTATTGAAAAACCCTTACAACAAAACTGTGGATATACTTTATGTATATTTTATTTATAGCTTCAAGAGTATTCATATTCTTACTAAAATAGTCTAATTTGTCATTAATGAGTGTTTTCTATAGCAAGTTGTTTTGTCAAATTTAGTTAAATTAGAATTTAATATATCTTTAATAACCTTTAATAATGGATAAAGAAGATAACTTAATTACACTATTATCTAAACTTGCCTTATTAAATATTTTATTCATTATATCTATTTTAACTTATACATCTCTACCAATAACAGATTATTTTTAATCTGCCTTGTTATTTTATTCAATACTATCTTCATTAACCATAACTATTTTAAATTATAATTAATATTTGAGTAACATCACTATGTAATTCATATAATTTATATTAACAGTATCACATATTGATTTAACATTGTTGAACTTAAAATCTTTTGGCCTTATATCCATTTAATTTATTTTCTTAATACCATCACTCAATAAACGTTTTAAAGCTTTTAAACATTTTTGTTTTGTTTCCAGTATTGTTTACTTTTTCTACTTCAAGCTTTATATAAAACTGTAGTAACAAACAATTTACATTTAGTAACAATCATAATCCTTTTTATTCTCAACAGTTTTTATATTTGAAAACACATTATATTCAATAATTTTTATGGTGTTTTTATCAAATTAATTTTACTAGCGTGTTTATTTTGATTCAAGTTTATAGTGTTGAGGTACTTATTAAGATAGCACTTATTCCGTTTTAAAGCAAACTTAACATCTTTAACAATAAACCATTGAATTAATAATACCAAATCACATTAAGATATCTTTTATTAAGTATACTTCCTTTTTTTTGTTTCTAGATAGAAGTTTTTATTTTTACGTTAAAAAACGTGGATAAATTTAGTCCTATCTACCTTATCTTAATATTTTTAAATACGATATTAGTATTATTAATTTAATTACTATCTCCATGTTATTATTGTTGTTATTGTATATAGTTGATATAGTGTTAAAGTTATGATGCTTGTAACATGGTTATTTTATAATAATGTACTATTACATTTTCTTTTTAAAAACATTTTATAATTCATCTTATAGCTCAGTTTTTTTTTTATACGATGTATTAGTGTGAAATTATCCTGATGTCTAGATTTAACTTATTGGTTAAGTGGTTTTGTTAAAACGGATTATGGTAACAAGGCTCGCACGGACATTTTCATATTGAAATTTATACCATTTTAACTATACACGCTAGGGGGTTTATTTATTTCATCATAATATCCAAAGGGTATATGCATGTGAAACTAATAATCGTGTCGAATGAAAGTATTCGAGTTAATTGACGAACCATTGAAAATATAGTCAAGTTAATAATTACGCATGTAAATTGATAAATAAAACAATATTGTATACTAATTTTTATAAAAAATAGAGCTAATAACCTACCCTTAAACATAACAATTGATAATTAAAACCTTATTCAATAATTTAATTTTTTTTATTATTTACAATATAATTACAATAAAAATCAATATAAAAAGGTACAGATATAATTGTATATAATAATCTTCTTTAAATGCTTAAAAAGCAGCCTTAGTTTTACTTGCAGTTTTAAATTCTTTTATCCATTTAATTAAAAATTCAGGTAAAATTTGAGGTATTATTATTTTTTTTATGAAAAATGTGTAATAATAACAAATGAATTAGTATATATAAAATAATTATCAAAATAACTACAAAATAAAAGGTTTTAAAATAAACTAATGTTAGTTCTGTATTAAATAGATCATTGATTTTATATCCTAATAGTTTGAATATAGTAAACAAACAAAATAAAATTGTAAAAATTATTTTTATAGGGTAGGGGGTTTTATTTAGAATTTTCATTCTTTTGATTTAAAAGATCTAAATTATTAAGTGAAATTGCTCCTGATCCTATTTCTAAAACGAATCCTATTGTTAAAACAATAAAGAAAATTATTGCAATTGAGAATCCGAAAGTAGCAACTTGATATAAGGTTACAGCTATAGGAAATAATAGAAGTATTTCAAGGTCGAAAATTAAGAATAGAAGAGCAACGATAAAGAAGTGAATTTGGAAAGTATTTCTTGTTTGGCCTAGGAAAGGGTTCATACCACATTCATACGCTGATACTTTCGCTACGTCCGGCTGATGAACCGCTAATAAAATATTTAAAGCTAGTAAAGCAAAAGCTAAAATAGGAACAAAAATAAATAAAAATAATAAGTTATTCATTACCAATTAAATAAATTTAAAGATAGTAATTGTGTACTATTTAGTATTAAAGAAGGTTTTAAAATAAATAATAAGATTACTAAAGTTAACACAGATATTAAATAACTATGTACATTACTTAAGTACACAGAATTGTTTCTATCTTCAAAATTATAATTAGTAAAAACTTCTTTATTATTTTCTTGTAATAAATTTATATTACTTTCATCAGCAATAACTTTTACTATTTTTAAATAATATGAAGCACTTATTACACTAACTAATATAGCTATTATTGATATAAAGTAATATCCATTTTGTATTGCTGAATATAAAACAAATTGTTTTGAAAAGAAACCAATTAATGGAGGTATCTAACTATTTTTGTAAAATTTATTAAGATGATCCCAGGAAGGTTGCTTATTTTCCTCAACTTTCATTAATTTAGTATAATTGATTAGTTTGGCTTTACCTTCAAGGGTTTTATGTTCAATTTTTAAAAATAAGTTATGAATTTTATTTAAATAATATTGATCAAAATACTTGTAACCAAACAATGGAAATTTAGATAAATAATCAAATAATATTAATTTAGATTCTAATTTATGAGTTCTAATTTCATAAGTTCTTTCTACAAAAAAATTATAGTCTCTCTTTCTTTCCCTACTTGCTACCTCAGTTTTTAAAAAGGCAGCTATTACTTGCATAAACGAATAATTAGAGACATTTACACTAGTATTTAATTTTCTAGTGTAGTTTTGTTTTTGAGAAAGTCTTAGGTAATAGACAATTCCGATTGGAATATCATTATTATTAAGTTTTCAAGTTAAATAAAAACTACCATCGGCGTCTAGTATTCCTGATAATCAACTAGATTTATTAAGTGAAGTTGTATCTATACCTAATAATGGAATATTAGTTTTATAATTAGAGTTTAATCTGGTTATTATTCTGTGTAAAGCTTCTATTTTGGGTGTTCTCAATTACCCGTTAATTAATTGAACTACCTTTAACAAGATATCAGATTTTTTAAAGGTTATTCTACAGCTTTTACCATTAGCTCTAATAAATAAATTACCACCCCCAATTACAGATATTATTTTTTTTGCTAATTGAATATCTTTAATATCAAAAGCAATTTCTATTTGAGGGTAGCCTTTTACATTTAATCCAGGGGTATAAATATTCCCATCACCTTCAATTAGTCCAGCTAGATAAGCACCTAATTGATTATATTTTATTTGATTACTTTTTGTAGAAGTACAGAATTCTCTTCTAAAGAAGTATTGACCTAATTTATTTGTGTTAAACTTTACATTGTTTATTGGTTTTTTAATACTATTTAAATTAATCTAAATAACTTAACATCTTAACATAAGTTAATTTTGGACTATAGCTTCATTTTTTAATTAAATGTATCACGCATAGTCTCTGAGGAACCTACTCATATTTATATTTTGTTTTTATTTTTTATAACAAAAATTTACTTTGGTTTCCTGCTGATTGTCCATTGTAGCATACCTAATATTTTAACTTATACAATTGTTGTTTTGTTTTTATATAAATTATTAAATTAAAAACTGAAAGTAATTAAGTCATTAGGAGTTACCAGCATACAGTGATATTTTCAAGTAATAGTACGACCTTTTGTCGATATAATTATAATTTATTTATAAATATATATTAAATATAACCTATTACAGCAAGCACACCTCTAAATTTTACCTGCCATAGAGAATAAGCATATTGCTAAACTTAAACTTAATATAGGATTAGAATAAATCTGTCCTTTTAGTTCTGTGATATATCTAATATCTCTTATTCCTTTATTATTAATAATACTTGAAGGGCTTGAAGCAGTAATATAACTTAAAGCTAAAATAATTAAGAAAATATTTAAATTAGTTATAGTATATTGAATTATATAGAAAATGAAAGAATCAATAGATGATTCACTATTAATAGCTAAAGCTAATAGCATAAATCCTATATGTGAAATTGTACTGTCATACAGATACAAAATTACCATACAAATCAGTCCCCCTCGCGTATGCGTATAACCCTATAAAGTAGCGACTAGGGTGGGGTAAAATTTTAAATTCAGGTATCGGTTAAAATAAATTTAAAGTGTCCTACCTTTCACTTTCACTCACTCTCACTAGAATCGCAAGAAATACTCACCTTCGCTTACTACTGATGGTGTTAACCCCCTAAAGGGTAAGCCATTTTATATTTTATTTATATAATAATAAAAACAAAGCCTAATTGAGAGTGTGAGTGATTTGAGTTATGGTTGGAAGCTAGATAAATTCTCTTCCAGTGTTCATACCTTTTTTAATATTAATAATCTTTGAAGACCCTTCTTTAGTTAGATGTTCTCCTTTATACATAATTTCTGAGGCTTTTACCCAATCTAAAAAATCTTTATATTTAGTACCTCGAATAGAATGCTGAGTAAAAAATGGAATAATTGTAGTATAAATATCGTAAAATCTATTACATTGGTAATAACCTCATGTTTTTGGAAAATAATTAACATATAGACCACATTTAAAATAATTTATAAAACTTTTCATTAATTCTTGATCTCGTATATGTTGACTAACTTGAAAAACTAATTGAACACCTACACCCGCTATATTTCGACCTTCAGTTATTTTTATAAAAAAACATCCTTCACCAGTAACAAATCCGGCCATTCATTCGGGATTAGGTATTTTTCCCTTATTAATTATAGGTCGTTTTACAGGTATTGTTTTAGGAAAAGCTCTTTTATGAGCAACTGATATTCCTAAATTCAATGAAGCTCGAATATTCATAATTACTTGAATACCATCTTCTGTAAGGTGTAGAGCTTGATTCATCATGCTAACTATTTGTTTAAATAATAAATAATCACCCAATTTTTGAGTTATTAAATTATACTTATCAAAATGTGGTAAAATTTTTTCGGATAATTCTTTTAGAGAACTTACTCTAAATGCGCACATATTTTTCGATGGTTTTGTTATTAGACCTATTCCGCCATAAAAATCTTGTATTTCCTTTAAAAGCTCTAAGTCTTTTTTATGTAAACCTATTTGGTAAATTACTTCTACTCGCCATCCTAATCTATGTCCGACACTTTTTCGTATTATACATGAGAATGTACCCTCAGCGTCTGTTATTCCTGTTATAAAGAAAGGATTTAGTTTATTATTATTAGTATTACGTACGTGAAAAGTTGAATAATATCTAGATTGCGAACCCAACTTATAAAAAAAACGGTGTTTTTGTATCACCTTGTTATTTAATCTATTAGCTGGTAAATCCTTAAATAAATCTGAATGTTTATTTGTTATGATTTGGTTAGGTAAGTTGTGAGATAGAAAACAAAATTTGTCTCTATTAGAGTACACCTTAATTTCATAATTATAATTATCGCTACGCGGTAAAATGTTTTATGAAACAACTACCTTCTACTCGTTGCTCTTTTACAGACTTTTTAATTTAGACTGATTTAGATCCGCGATTACCCATTTCAGTTTCCCTCATCTTAGGACTTGTTACCGTACATGAGTGATTACTTCATCCACTTATAGCCTTTCGGTTATAGTTTGGTATCATAAGCTTTAGGGCTTCCCCGGAGTTTGATAGTTAAGCCCACACTACGTATTTTCTCATATACTGTAGGCTAATAATCTTTTTATTCTAGTTTGAGCTAAACCTACTATAGTTCCCAATAATAAAGATAAGAATGAACTTATCAAGAGTAAATTTTTCACTACTTCACTTAAACTATTTAAATTGATAGAATTAAATATAGTTGAGGTTGAATTAGTTATTGTATTTTCTGAGTTAGTCATTAGGCTGATAGATTCAGAAATATTAATTAAATTAAATCCATAGAATTGTAATTCTAATAATAATATTAATATAGCTATTTTAGGTATTATTGTTAAGTGAACTGGGTAAATAACTCCACATTGGACATTAATCACCTTTTCCCGAACCGTACGTGATAGTTTCCCATCATACGGCTCTCCATAAAATTATTGATCTTTGTTATGATGTTTTTCCATGTGACATTTCCTGCATAATGGAATTTGTTTCCTTCGAGCTCTAATCATGGTTCTGTCCACTTTCGAGGTTTTGGGTTTAAGATCCGCCATTTTCCTAATGTGATGCATTTCTACTTTATAAAGGGATCCACATAGTGTACAAGCTAATTCTTTTAAGGACGCAACAGATTTGTGCGTTGCGAAGAGATTTGCTATTATAGGTTTAGTATTTACTTTGAAATCAAGGTAATTTGTGCTATAAACTGGTCGTACAAATGAGGAACTTGGACCTGATAAGAAACGGCCAAATTTTTTAAATACTTTGGCTTTTGTCCTTAGCTTAAATTTAGCAGCTAATAGTTTGGCACAAGAGGTTAATAGGGTATAATGGAGTGTACTAACTAGTCGTGAATGGTTATGAGCAAATGAGTAGTAGTTGATATACCCTCTATAGACTGCATTATACATGTGTATAATTTGATCGTGAGAGTTTTCCATGAGTTGAAATTTAGGATATGCTGATCCGTTTTTCATGAATCCTGCTTGTTCTAGTTTAGTTCTTATTCTGTCGATTGGCGCGGTTAGGCGTAACTGTCGAAGCAATCGTTGCTTGTGACTAAATTTAGTATGCCGGGATCTAAATATGTTAACTCCTAGGAAAAGTGCTCTTTCAGTGTTGAGATTAGTTATTTTTGTTTTAGTTTCACTAACTTTTAAATTAAGTGATTCACAGAAAAGAGTAATTTTATCTAGAATTTCTTTCGTGTCTTTGAGAGAACCTCGTATTCCTATTATTCAATCATCGGCGTATCTAACGTAATTTAATCTCTTATACTTCGGGTCATGGTAATCCATCACAGGCCTAGTTTGAGATTCTTTATAAAGTCTATGCAGTTCTTCCATGTTTCCTTTTCCTTTTTCTACTCTTAACTTTCATCTGATCTTGTTGTACTCCGGGGTATTTCGGGCTCTGGTACCTTTGTCAAACTTTTCCTTTAATGAAAGTACGAATGAATCTAGTTCGTGTAAAAATATATTGGCTAAGACAGGACTAATAATTGAACCCTGAGGGGTTCCCGCTATGTTGTGTTTTATGGTTTTGAATTCCATGTAACCTGCTTTTATGGACTGACGAATTAGTCTGGTGAATTGTCGGTCTTTGATTTTATTTTCTATTAAAACCATAAGCTTGTTATGATCTATAGTGTCAAAGCATTTGGATAAATCTCCTTCAATCATTCAAGTTGAACTTTTGAAGTTGAAATATAAATACTTTAAGGCGCTATGGCATCCTTTATTAGGTCGAAATCCGTGTGAGTTTTCTACAAATATGGGTTCATAAATAGCGTTTAGGATTAGTCTCATGGCTTCTTGTACGATTTTATCTCTAGGTGACCCTATAGTTAGAGGTCTGGTACCTCCTAATTGTTTAGGGATTTGAATTCGCCTTCCCGGTTTAAAGTAAAATGTCTGAGATCTTAAAGATTTTGATAAATCTTCGAAAGTGGAAAAGGATATTCCGTCTAGTGTTTCTGGTGTTATGCCTGGGGTTAAGTTTCCCGGCTTACTTTTAATGTTATTATAAGCTAAGTTTAAAATTTCAGGGTCGCAAATTATTGAGTATAGTGGGCGATCAACTGGTTTGTTGGGTTCATCTTTACATCGTTGGATAAGATTATTGAGTTTCTTTACTGAGTTATTTGTACATCCTGTACCAGAGTAATTTCTTCTCAATATTAATTTTACTTCAGCCCTTCCCCTTGCAAAAGTGTCACCTGTTCTGTATAAACAATTACAATTGTTAACGGGTACTATGGCTGATCCGTTACCGTAGAAATTACTACCCTTAGGTAATCCCGCAGTTATTTTTGTTGTTAATTTAAATTTAACCTCCTTAGATTGCAATTTCACTCTCTTTATTATTTTTACTAAAGAACATGCTATACCAGCTACTCTGTCGATCCATTTGTCCATGATTGACAGTGGTATGAATCACCCATAGGAATAGTAATGTGATTTCCCGTAACGCGAGGACAATGAGAATTTTGCTTCGGGCAGTGTAGCCCTAATCATAGAGGTAACATCTTGCAATCTCAAAGTCGTATATTCCTTAGATGTTGAGATCACTTTATCAGGCATGCTATTTTCGGTCCAGAGTTTTCCTCTTCGCCTAAACCTGTTGATGTCATTACAATGTAGCAGTAATGGAACTTTTAAAGTTCGTAACAAGAAAAACATCTTACGGCGCACACAAATTGTTACTATTGTAGGCACTTCATCATAAACATCCACGGCTATCAAATTTATCATGCAATTAATTAACACTTCAATTTTGTGGCGATTACCCATATTTTAAATTTTCTTTGTATCAGAATACCATGGTCTTCTTAGATTCATAGTAGAATTAATTCTTTTAATCTGTTCAAAACCTGAGCTAGTTAAATGTTCTTTATTCTTAACTATTTCAGCTACTTTTTTAAAGTCGGCGAAATCTAAACTTTTAGCTCCAAGAATTGGATACTTTTCAAAAAAAGGAATAACTGTATTAACAATATCTGTAAAATTTCTTATGGTCAAACTTACAGATTGGGTTTTAACATAAATAGGATAAGGTTTTAAAGTTAAGCTATCGTAACATTTATCTTTTACCTGACCCTTAGGATTGTTGGAAGACAGTGTTAATAAAGAAAAGTAAGAAGCTAAAACTTGAACAACTTCTTTATCTCTAATATGTAAGTCTACTTTCAAGATTAAAGAAACAATTCTTCAAATGTTACTGCTAACTGGAGAACTTTTAGTTCTAATACTAAAAAAGAATGATCCATCACCGCTAATGAAACCTGCTACCCAAAATGGATTGGGAATAAATTTTATTTTAAATACCGGTCTACTTACAGGAACAAAATTAGGAAAAGCTGTTTTTAACTTATATGATAACCCTAAATTAAGTACGCTTTTTATTCTTACTATTTCCACTAGACCTTTTTCAGTTAAATGACCCTTTGTTTTAATGATTTCAAAAGCTTGCTTAAATAATAAAAAATAAGAATATTTGGCGGTGATTAAAGGGTATTTTACAAAATGATCAACGAGTACTTGAATTTCCCTTATAGAATACACATTAAAATTAGCGGTATTTTTACTATGGATTGTCACACTTCCTATACCTAAACTTTGTTTAATTTCATTTAATAAGGCAATATCTTTAATATGAAGTTTTATCTGAAAAGTAAGTGATGTTTTCCAGATACTTTTATTTTTTTGACTTTCTTTAATTGTAACCTGAAAACAACCTTCAGCATCTGTGAATCCCGTAAAAAATCAAGGATTTATATTATTGTTTACACTGTTGTTACTTAAAGTAGAAAATTTTGTATAGCTCCGAAGTATGTAACCGGGCCAGTATATTTTGTATAAAATTTGAGATGAATTTAATTGTTTAGAAAGGATTTTGATTTGATAGCGACTTTAGCCGCCCATTAGAGTACACCTTAAGCTTATAGCCTTGTTTGCTAGTAACCAACTACCGTCTACTCGTTGCTCTTTTACAGGTAAGATTCCTGATTTAGATCCGTGATAACCCATTTCAATTTCTTTCATTTTATGAATTGTTACCATACCCAGATAATTATGCTGGCCAATTTTTGTTTTAACATTGGTATCATAAACTTTAGGGTGTCCCCGGAGTTTGATAGTTTTACCCACAGTAGTGTTATCCTAAAACACATAGCAGGACTCCAATTATGTAAAGGTGCTGCTGCTATTTTAAACAAGAATCCAATAAAAATGAATACTAAGCCTAAACTTAATCCTTGAATAGCTGCTGTTGCATTATCAGTTAATTCTATACCATAATTGTTAAAGCAAGATATAGAGTTATATGTAGATATTATTGAATAAATTGATTCAAAATTAGTTAATCCTGTATAAGAATAAATTAATCCACATCCTAATAATATGATGCTTGACGATAGTGCGCCTAATAAGAAGTATTTTAATCCTGCTTTAGTTGAAGTTTCAGATTCTTTATATAGAGTAGATAAAACATATAGTAGGGGTCAGGGTTAGCCTGCCCTCAGAACCGTACGTGATAGTTTCCCATCATACGGCTCGCCGTCTAAATCTTCCAAAAGGTTTTTGTTTCATGAGTTAATTGAATTAGTTACGAATAACTTTCATGTCTGCGTAATTAAGATCTCCTATATGTAATAATTAATGGTGGTAAGCACTTAGGAAAATTATTTCCGTTTTAACCTCCGACCCACTGTGCATAAGTGTTATTTCCAGTTCTTATTCTTCCTCTTACATCTGTTACTTTTTCTGTGCTGATGCATTTCTACTTGATTAGTTTATTGACATAAGGCACATTTTTTGTGCTGTAGAGTAGATTTGTTTAACTTTAGAGAACCAGGATATTCTTATATTGTCATATGGCTTTTGGCTTTGAGGCCTCTTAATTTGTGTTGTACTTTAAGTACTGATGGCATGGTTAATTTTACACCTGTTTCACGTTCTGCTACTTTGCTTAAAATTTTCCTGATTGCTTGTACTTTTTGTTATTAGTTTATTATCCAATGTATGGACATTTTGCAGGACATTTATAGGAACATGAAAATGCTTCATAAACTGGAAAATTAGCGGCAAAGCTGTAAATTTTTACTAGTAATGTGAGAGGCTGCTTGTAAAAGGTTAATATTTCGTAATGTGAGAAGTTAATTACCTCTTTTAGAGCTGTAGACATCCTATTAGAATCGCTAAGAATAAATTTTATTTGACAATAACCCCCTTGATAGGTATTTATATTCTCATAAGATTTTACCACAATTCCCGACTTGGATATACCACCTTTAGTTAAAGTGATTATTTTGCACCGAGAAATTTGAAGCCATCTTTGCTGGCGCTTAGGTTGCCTGTATCCTTATGCAGTTATAATCCACATTTTTTAGAATATCTGCAACTTGGTGTTTTATGTGTTTAACTTCGTCTATATAGCATTGTACTACCCTTAAAAAAAATCGTAAGCGTATCTTAGATACATGAGACGTTTGAAGTTTTGATAAAAAGGGTCCATACTTGGTATATTTATTCTTCTCCCCTATAACTTTTTAAGATCGAAAGCGGGAGATCATTATTTACGTTGGCTTTGATTTAGAGATGTGATAGACTCATATTCTTTATTTAGGGCTCTTTTTCTCATTTATCGAAGGATTTTTGGATGTCTACCATCTTAGTATCTAATTATTTGAATAATATGTACGCTAATACCGGGATAATTTTGTTACATTGACCTTAAGAGCTTTTTTATATCTTTCCACGTGTCATATTCATTGTAACCTACCGTAAGGGATTTTCTCGTATGCTGTATTAGACTCTATACATTTCAGAATAATATGATGAGGGATTATGTCAAAACATTTTGAGATATCGACATGTATTACTAATTGATAGGCATATCCATTTCGATATAGTTGAGATAGTGCTTATTGTAAAGATTTTTAAGGCTCTAAAACATTATGAGCTGTGTTATATTTTATATACCTTCCTTTAGTATAGTTAGTGCTTTTTACATTATTTTCCCACACGCATTGTTATAACTTCTATGATTTCGAAATCTTGACTCTTATGGAGCTGTTGTGATATCAGGCATTCCAACTTATATTTATTCCATCCAATGTATCATTACTTACACATTTAGACATGTTTCCTGGTTTTCTTATTATATAAAAGTTACTATTGTAGAAATAATGGATTACCCAGGATATTGATTATTCCATTGTATTTTCCGTTTTACTCATATATTTGTTTAATTCATTATTTGTCCACTAACTCCTGTTTTAGAATTGGCTTATTCCAACCCTTTTTAAAAATTGAATAATCCGTTGTCTTTCTTGTTAGAGTCCTGAATTAACGATTTTAGACTGTTCCCCTTCGCTGTAACGCTACTATGGAAACTCCGTCCCCGCATTTAATAATTTTTATATTCATAGGCGGTTAGATCCCGGGGTTGCTGTGTTGCATGTGTTTGAATTGGTAGTTTTAGGACTTTGCGTACTTTTATCTTCTATGTTGAAGTAAGTATAGGGTTTTTGGCAATTATTGTAGTTTGGACTACCTATAATAACATTTACGATCCCTATTAAATGCTACGATATTCTGCTTAGAACATTTAGACCATCTTGAGCCACTTTGTACGTATCAAATTTGTTAACCTGTCCATGACTACTCCCACTAACAGAAGTATCAGAAAGGGGCAGTCCTATCTTACATCTGTTTTTGTAATCTGCTATGCCGTCTGAGTAGTTGTTAGCTGTCTCAGGAGCGATTACCCGTGGCAGATATCTTATTTCATCGGATTATAATCGTATGATGATAAGGCCAAATATACCTGATAGTATAAAATAAACCATTGTTGTGATTCTATATACCTCCTCTGCACACGCCTCGCCCGGCGCACATCCAAAAGATTGTAACTCTATACAAATATATAAAGAAACTAAATCGAAACAAGATATTAATAAACAAGATCCTAAAATACTAAATAATACAATTATAGAATAATCTTCTGATTTAGAGTTATGATTATTTGAAGCTGTGCTTAAACTCATGGCTCCGGATAATTTAATTGTGAGATTATGACTTACTTTGTTTGGACTAGGCCAGGCCATTAATAAAAATGAACCTATAAAAAATATAAAACTCTCAAAAAATAGGGATAATGGTGTAATTTGGAATAACCCACTATAGATACCTATGCCTGATCCAATTGGCTGAATATAGAAAGTATTTAAAGATAATACTCCGGCATATAAAAATATTATAGGTGAAATTCTGGAAATATCTCTAGGAGACAAGTTATTGTTGATTGAAGGTAGGGCCTTAGCCACTATTAAAATTAAAATAGATATAAAAATCATTGCTTAACCTCTTTTATACAAAATAATACACAAAATATGTTTAACAAAAAATAATAAAAAATTTAATTAACAAATAAAAAAGATATCTTAAAAATTTATTTCGTAAAGATATTGGTTTATATATCCTAGTATACTTATTAATATTCTTTCTATTCTATCTTTAAATAAAATTTAATCTATAACACCCTACTACTATTCAATAAAATCTTCTTGTGCCAAACTGCATGGAGCAAAGTTAAACATTTAACAGTAAAAGGCGAGTGTTCCTGGAATACATAAATGAAATTAAGGGGTACAGATAAAATCGTATTTGCGGAACCTGAAAATAAGATGAAGCAGTGAAAATTAAAACAAAACATGGATGTGTATATGGTTCAAGTTTTATATACCTTATCTATATCTGCTGCCTCTTTTGAAGGGCTACCGTGCTCTATATGTGACTCGGAGTATAGGGATTAGATGCACCACGTAAGAATGCTTAATGAGCTTAACCCTAATCTTATTTAGATAGACAGACTTATGATCAAGAGTAAACATATTGCTCTAGATAGAGATTGCCACATGAAAGTGCATTATTCTTAATTAAGTTTGGGACAGGTTAAGTATACTCAGACCGCGCAATAAACAAAGTTATATTAATGTTTATTTCGGAGAGCCTTATGATGGCTAAGTATCGCGGTCGGTACGTCGTAAACAATAACTAACTAAACAAAATACTTTTAGATACTGAAATTTTAATTAAAATATTAAATTGAAATACTTTTTTTAAACATTTTTTTTTGTTAATCTAATTTTATTAAATTCTTTTATTACCTTAAATTTTTAGTATTTACTTTCTATAAAGTTGTAGAGTAGCAAAAGAGTAGGTTATAAACCTTTATTAAAGTAATTTATTTTTTGTTGTTATAGATTATTTCTTTTATTAGAGTTAAGTGCTTTTTTAACACTTGTTCACAAATTTTTACAATTTTAGCTTTTAATCTCCAGCATTTAAGTTTGTATTACTGTAACTTTTTTTAGTTTATTTTTAAATTTATATTAGAGATATAGGAGAAAGTGTTTACTTTATAAATATTTAGTTTTATTTATTAAAATAATTTAGTAAATAGATCTATGCTAGACTTTATTCGATTTTACCTAATTGGCTTTTGTTTAGTTTCATTATTCAATTACTTGAATTACAACTTTAACTTATGTTTAACAAGAGAACACAATGTTAATAGATAACATCAGGAGTTGGGATAAATTGATAAATTTGCTTTTTCATTAAATGATAATTTGTTTAATTTTATTCGAGTATGTTTTACATATTACTATTTTTTTTATAGTTAAATTTAATTTTTATTTTTAGAATAATCTTGTACTACCAGGATAGCTGAATTATTTCATCCTAAATAAATTTATGTAGTAATAGTGAAAGGTTTTCTAAGAAGAACATACACTTTTATGTATCCTAACCTTTAGGTTAAAATTTTAAGTCCTTAATAAAAAATAATATTACATTCTTCCATTTGTTTAATGGTATTGGAAGGTATATAACTGCTGAGCACTATATAAGCAACTTGAAATATCTGAGCACTAGCAATAAAAATATATGAGCACTATAAATAAATTAAACTAACTAGATAAATAAAGACAATTAATACCTAAAGCTAAAACATTTAATCTACTAAATAAACTACTAGTATCTATATTAAAGACTCTTATAAAAAAACGTATTTTTGTGTATAACTAACTAACTTTTATGTTTTAAAACTATAGGTTGCTTAACCTTAATTTTTTGTTTCTATAAAACTAACATAAATTTTAATTATAAGATTAATCTTAAGCTCGGTTTTAAATTAGCGCCTAAATAGGTGAACAAAATATCTCTATATCTCAATATATCAATAAAAGGCACTAAATAAAATATTAATATGGTAAAAGACTAAAGTCTAAAGACTAAATACTATTTTTAATAAAAATTTAAAACTAATTTGGAAGCTTTTTTGCTAATCTGTAGCACGAATAGTTAGAAAATATTCTTAAAATAAGGTAACCTAGGTAAGCTTAAATATTTAAAACTAAATAATAATGATTTAGATAAAACTATAAATTATGAAGATTTTTACGCATTTTTATTAAAGATAATAATATTTTACTTAACCATGAAAAGTGGAGTAATAACTTATCCTCTGGTAATATTACAATAGATAATGATAAATATACATTAAAACTACTATCGGTAAGAAATAGTTAATATTAGATAGATCTAATAAATTTGTTAATACTAAACCTTTATATATAAAGAATGGTGAAATAGAATAATTTTCTATAAAAACAACAAAATAAGTACAATAGTTATATTTTTTATATCATTGTTTACAAGCTTAATTTAATATTAATTGTAGATAATGTTTGTCCTTTTTAAAAACATCCTTATATATTATTGCCTCAACTCATGCTAAATTTAAACATAAACTGTGCTACTTATCGCACTTACTTTAGAACCAGTGTCTAATTTAAACTCTTAAGAAAACAAAAATAAAGTAAATCCCGTATGCTCCAATTAATACTATTTTTCTACCAATTTAACACAAATTTAACCGTAACTAGAACTAACAATTAATATTTTATTATTAACTAGGTATTATCGGAGTTAAACTATATAACTTATTTGATTTTAACCAAAGAGAAGGATTTTTAATGTGCATTTGAATAGGAGAACCTTTACTAATCCCTTTAATAGTAAATTTAATTTTATTATCTATAGCTACACATCCTGGCTTTACAATAAATTTTTCTACATTTTTAACTATATCCTTACCACCAATTAATTCTTCAAAATTATCCCAAGTTAAATATGAATTATTAATACCAGCTGACGCAATCTTAACTTCATTATTTGTATTTTT
>Ga0153996_1000092_pt1 | contig 54304 bp, 44 predicted proteins | sample TSNC080MetaG_FD_104728 | JGI IMG/M metagenome (GOLD analysis project Ga0153996, IMG submission 104728) | Attine ant fungus gardens microbial communities from North Carolina, USA - TSNC080 MetaG | ecosystem: Host-associated > Fungi > Mycelium > Unclassified | place: USA: North Carolina, Lumber... | reverse complement strand
TCCTCTGTGATACCCATCTGCGCGTCCCCGAGGATGCAAGGCTGGTGGCTACCGCCTCCGGGGTTCCCACCATCATCGCCACCGCCAGCCGGGATTCCCCCAAAATCCGGCGGCTTACCGGCCGGGGCTGCAAAATTCTGGAGGTACCTATGGATACCGGCGGCATCCGCCTCCCCGATCTGCTGGAAAAGCTGGGCGGGGAGGGGCTGGACAGTATCCTGCTGGAGGGGGGCGCATCCCTGGCCGGCAGCGCGCTGGCCGCCGGTGTTGTCCAAAAGGTATATGCCTATATCTCCCCCAGGATTTTTGGCGGAACCGGGGCAAAGTCGCCTGTCGGCGGCACCGGCGTGGAAGCCCCCTCGGACGCGTTTGGCTTTACCCTGGGGGAGGTTACCCGGTTAGGGGACGATATTTTATTGGAATGCGAGGTGGCTGCCGGTGTTTACCGGAATTATTGAGGAGATGGGCACTGTCCTCTCCATTAAAAAGGGAAGCCGGGCCCATGTGCTGCAAATAAAGGGGCAGGTGGTTTTGGGGGATCTGAAAATCGGGGACAGCGTGGCGGTAAACGGGGTTTGCCTCACCGTTTCCGGTTTGGGCGGGAATGCCTTTACCGCCGACATTATGAATGAGACCCTGGGGCGCAGCGGATTGGGCGGCCTGCGCCCGGGGGACAGGGTGAATCTGGAGCGCGCCATGGCGGCAAACGGACGGTTTGGCGGGCATATGGTGTCGGGGCATATCGACGGCACCGGCGCCATCGCCCAAATCCGCCGGGACGGCAACGCCTTGTGGTATACCATATCCACTCCGCCGCAGGTTATGGGCTATATTGTGGAAAAGGGCTCGGTGGCCATAGACGGCATCAGCCTGACGGTAGCCACCCTGGCCCGGGACAGCTTTTCGGTTTCTGTGATTCCCCACACCGCCAAATCCACCGTCCTGGGATGCAAGGCGTCCGGCGACAGTGTGAATCTGGAAACGGACATGGTGGCGAAATACATAAAAAAATATTTAGAGGGCGGCAGGGATGAGGCTCCGGCCAAAAGCGCTATGACGGCGGAGTTTTTAATTGGAGCGGGATTTTAAAAAATTCAAATAGGGACTGTAAGGGAGGAATTTTCATGTTTACATTTCACACCATTGAGCAGGCGCTGGAGGATCTGCGCAAAGGCAGGATCATTCTGGTCACCGACGACCAGGATCGGGAGAATGAGGGGGATTTTGTCTGCGCGGCGCAGTTCGCTACCACCGAGAATATAAACTTCATGGCGGTGCACGGCAAGGGACTTATCTGTATGCCCATGGGCGGGGATCTGGCCCAGAGGCTGCGGCTGCCCCCCATGGCTCCGGAGAATACAGACAACCACGAAACCGCCTTTACGGTTTCCATAGACCACAAGGATACCACCACCGGAATCTCCGCGGCGGAGCGCTCGGTCACCGCCTTAAAATGCGTGGACGAAAACGCGCGACCGGAGGATTTCCGCCGCCCGGGGCATATGTTTCCCCTGATTAGCAAAAAAAACGGCGTGCTGGAGCGGGGCGGGCATACCGAGGCCACCGTGGATCTCTGCCGCTTGGCCGGGCTGCGGGAATGCGGGCTCTGCTGTGAAGTCATGGAGGAGGACGGAACCATGATGCGCACCCCCGGCCTGATCCGCCTGGCGGAGAAATTCGGCCTCACCTTTATCACCATCCGGGATCTGCGGGAATACCGCAAGAGGAAGGAGGTGCATGTGCAGAGGGTCAGCACCTCCCAGATGCCCACCAAATACGGCAATTTCACCGCCCATGGCTATGTGAACGGGCTGAATGGCGAGCACCATGTGGCCCTGGTAATGGGGGATATCACCGATGGCCGGGAAATTCTCTGCCGCGTCCACTCCGAATGCCTCACCGGGGACGCCTTTGGTTCTTCCCGCTGCGACTGTGGGGAACAGCTCTCCGCCGCCATGGCCCAAATCAGCCGGGAGGGTCGGGGAATTCTGCTGTATATGCGCCAGGAGGGCCGGGGCATCGGGCTGATGAACAAGCTCAAAGCCTATGCGCTACAGGATGGGGGGATGGATACGGTGGAGGCCAACCACGCACTGGGGTTTGCCGGAGATTTGCGGGAGTATTACATCGGCGCGCAGATTCTGGCCCACTTGGGGGTGAAAACCCTGCGCCTCCTCACCAATAACCCCCAAAAAGTCTACGGGCTTTCGGATTTCGGGTTTGAAATTGTGGAGCGTGTGCCTATAAACATTCCGCCCAATGAATACGACGCCTTTTATCTGGCAACCAAACGCGAGAAAATGGGGCACATGCTCGGCTGAAATAGTTAATCAAACAAAGATAACATAAAGGGGATTTTGCTATGAAAATTTACGAGGGACAGCTGGTATCGGAAAATATACGGGTTGGTATTGTGGCCTCCAGGTTTAATGAGTTTATCGTATCCAAGCTGCTCAGCGGCGCTGTGGATGGGCTGAAACGGCATAATGTGCGGGATTCGGATATTGAGGTGGCCTGGGTGCCCGGCGCCTTTGAAATACCTCTCATTGCCGCAAAAATGGCTGGATCAGAGAAATTTGACGCCGTCATCTGCCTGGGGGCGATTATCCGAGGCTCCACCAGCCATTACGACTATGTTTGCAGCGAGGTGTCAAAGGGCATCGCCAATGTCTCTGTGAACAGCGGGATCCCGGTGATGTTTGGCGTGGTCACCACCGACACGATTGAGCAGGCGGTGGAGCGCGCCGGTACAAAGGCTGGAAATAAGGGCTTTGACAGCGCGGTGACCGCCATTGAAATGGTCAATCTCATCCGGGAGATGGAAAAGAAATAGCCCAAAGAAGCGTATTCCTTGCGCGGCCCCGGGAACAATAAGCAAGCAAAATTGATCCGCGTTTAGGCAAGGCTAAACGCGGATTGTTTTTTGACGGCAGCCACCGCCCCATGTGTGGCCGCAATTTGCCCGCGGCCACAATTTCATAAGTATTTTAATTTTTCTAACTATCGTGTTTGGTCATAATGCCAACAGCGTTTGCCAAGGAACACTGGATTCTTAAGGATCGAGATCCTTAAGCGGGGGATTTAGGGGCCGGTGCCCCTATTTAAATATCGTAGATACCTATAAATTACTACAAGATTACCAAAGACAGCTACCCATAGTGCAGGGGGGTCACGGGGGTTCTCCCCCGTGGGAATTTTGGTTACTTTTGTTCCTCCAAAAGTAACTGCCCGTCGCGGCATGAGCGACATGCCGCCCCGTGGCACTGCGGCAGGCATAGCGCACAGCAATAAGCAAAAACATCAGCGGCAACACAAAAATGCGCAACGGCGACCCCTGACTAAACACGATAGTCAGATTAATTTTTTTTAGGGAAACGTTTTTTTAAGTAAGATTTAATAAAGCCATCGTATACTCTTATTATCGGGAAGGAAAACACGCTTTCCCCCACACAATTCCCAATAGGCGAAAAAGGAGCATAATTATGGCTAAAATAAAAATAGACGCAAAAGCAGCCTTTGAGCGTCATGAAAAGAAATATTTGCTTTCTCCCACCCAGTATGCCGCTTTGTCCCGGGCGCTGGAGGAAACCATGCGGCAGGATGCCTACGGCCTGCACACCATCGGCTCGATCTACTACGACACCGACAGCTTTGACGTGATCCGCCATTCCCTGGATAAGCCCGACTATAAGGAAAAGCTGCGGCTTCGCACCTACGGCATTCCCCGGTCGGATGACACAGTGTTCATAGAGCTGAAGAAAAAGCTGGATGGCGTTACCTACAAGCGCAGGATTCCCCTGACCCTGCGGGAAGCCACCTATTATCTGAATTTAGGCGTCAAGCCCTCCGAGACAGGCCAGATCTTCGGTGAAATCGACTGGTTTGTTCAGCAGGTGCGGCCCCTGCCCAAGGTAATGCTTTGGTATGACCGCATCGCCCTTTTTGGAAGCGATGACCCGGAGCTGCGGGTCACCTTCGACGCCCGCATCCGCTGGAGGGACAGCGACCTGAACCTGTCCCATGGCGATTACGGCCAAATGCTCATCGGGGAGGGACAGCGGCTTATGGAGATCAAAACCCTGAAAGCCCTGCCCTGCTGGCTCAGCGGCCTGCTGGCAAGCCTGGAGATTTATCCCGTCTCCTTTTCCAAATACGGCAGGGTTTATCAGGATATGTTGTTGACAGGGGAGGGCATGCGCCATGCTGGGTAGTATCCTCACCACCGCGTCCGACGGAAGCCTCGCCCTGTCCGGGGTGCTTATCAGCACCGCGACCTCGCTGATTCTGGGCATTATCGTGGCGCTGGTATTTATGTACCGCAATGTATACACCAAAAATTTTGTAGTCACCGTTGCCCTTATGCCCGCCCTCATTCAGTGGGTCATTATGATTGTCAACGGAAACCTGGGGGCCGGCGTCGCCGTCATGGGCGCGTTTAGCCTGGTGCGGTTCCGGTCGGTTCCCGGCAATGCAAGGGAAATCTCCAGCATATTCTTTTCCATGGCGGTGGGTCTTGCCACCGGAATGGGCTATGTGGCCTATGCCGTCCTGTTCACCCTGGTTATCAGCGGCATGATGCTGTTATTTTCCGGCACAGGCTTCGGTGAAAAGGACTCGGCGGTAAAAAGCCTGCGGGTGGTGATTCCCGAGGATATGGACTATACCGGGGTTTTCGACGACCTGTTTGCCGAGTACACCCGGAGCGCCTCCCTTACCCGGGTGCGCACCACCAACCTGGGCAGCCTGTTTGAGATTCAGTATACAATCGTCATGAAGGATAACGTCCATGAAAAGGAAATGCTGGATAAAATCCGCCAGCGCAACGGCAATTTAAGCATCACCTGCGGCAGAATCGCCGCAAGCAAAGACGAGCTTTAGGAGGTTTAGCGAAAAATAACGCTAAACCACTATGCGCCAATCGCTCCCCCTTCGGGGAACCGCGATTGATGCATAAAGCGTCCATTCCTTTTAATGGCGTTTTGTGCTTGATTTTTACGAAAGGAATGAACGTTATTATGAAAAAATATAAATTTGCCGCCTTGTGTACGGCCCTTATGCTTGCCATTGCGGGGTGCTCCGGCGGCAGAGGCGGCTCGTCCGGCACAGCGTCCCAAGGTTCGGAAAGCGCCGCATCCTCATCTTCCCAGGCCCAGCCCGCCTCCTCCATAGAGGTTGCCAGCGCCGAGTACGACGAGTCCTCCGCCACAAAAATTACCTTTAACGGCGATTCCATAGAGGTGTCCGGTTCCGGGGCGACCTTTAGCGGCAGCATTCTCACCATCAACAGCGGGGGAACCTATCTACTCACGGGAACCCTCACCGACGGGCAGGTCATTGTGGACGCCACCAAAAACGACAAGGTTCAGCTGGTGCTGAACGGCGTGGATATCACCAGCTCCCAAAACGCCGCCATCTATTGCCCACAGGTGGATCACCTGGTTATCACCCTGGCGGACGGCACCCGGAACACCGTCACCGACGCGGCGGATTACACCTATGCCGACGCGGCGGCGGAGGAGCCTGACGCGGCCATCTTCGCCAAGGATGACCTCACCCTCAACGGCACCGGGGCCCTTACGGTAAACGGGAACTTTAACAACGGGATCGGCTCCAAGGACAATCTGGTGATCGGCGGCGGAACCTATACGGTTACCGCGGCAAACCACGGCATCCGGGGCCGGGATTCCCTGGCGATTGTGGACGGCGATTTTACCATCCATGCCGGTGCGGACGGCCTCCAGTCCAACAACGGCGAGGACACCGGCAAGGGTTGGATTCAACTGACCGGCGGAAGCTTTGACATCACGTCGGGGAATGACGGCATCCAGGCGGAGACCGCCCTTACCATAACCGGCGGCGCCTATAGCATTCTGTCCGGCGGCGGCAGCGCGGCTGCTTCCTCCTCCACCGACAGCTTTAAGGGCCTCAAGGCGGGCACGGACATCACCCTCACCGGAGGCAGCTTCACGGCGGACTGCGCGGATGACACCATACACGCCAACGGCAATATCCTCATCAGCGGCGGCGATTTCTCCCTGCAATCAGGGGATGACGGCGTGCACGCCGACGGTGATCTGACCATCAGCGGCGGAAGCATTGAAATTCTGAAATCCTACGAGGGCTTGGAAGCCACCACCATGACCATTCAGGATGGGGTGATCCGGCTTGCCGCCAGCGACGACGGCATCAATGTGGCCGGAGGCACCGATGGGGAAGAACAATTTGGACGCTTCGGCCCCGATTCCTTTAGCGACGGCAGCAGGTGGCTCCATATAACCGGCGGCTCCGTCACGGTGGATGCGGCGGGGGATGGCATCGACGCCAACGGCGATGTGGAAATCAGCGGCGGAACCACCGTCGTCTATGGCCCCGTAAGCGGCGGAAACGGTGCTTTGGATTACGACGGCACATTCAGTATTACCGGCGGCATCCTGGCTGCCTCCGGCAGCAGCGGCATGGCCCAACCCCCCAGCGCCTCCTCCACCCAGCCCAGCCTGGCTGTGTACTTCACCTCCGCCCAAGCCGCGGGAACCGCCTACAGCCTCACCGATGGGGACGGAAACGAGCTCTACAGCTTTACCCCCGCCAAGGATTACCAGTTTGTAGTCATCAGCACCCCGGAAATGAAGGACGGTTCCACCTATACGGTAAGCGCCGGAGGCGTCAAGGTTGTGGAGGCCACCCTCTCCGGCAGCGTCACCTCCATCTCCGATACCGGCGAAGCTGTTGCCGGCGGCATGGGTATGGGCGGCGGCCCCGGCGGTGACAGGGGCGGCAGGGGAGGCGGCGGTATTCCCGGTCAGCTGCCGGAGGGCATGCCCTCCGGTGACCGCCCCGAAAGACAAGCTGGAGGCCCGGGAGGGGCCGTCCAGCCCGCCGGGCCCTCCGCCCAGCCATAGATTTTGAACCCCGTTCCCCGGGGAAACCGCTTACGCCTTATATTGGGCAAGGAGTGTATAGACTATGGATATCTCACTTTCGCTTGCATGAGCCTCAAAAATCTGGCCAATTGGAAGCATCGCAGGGGATCCGTTCCCCCATATTTCCTCTGTTCATTCATCATGCTGTCCCTACGTTAAACGAACCGCCTCACGGCGGCTTTTTCTGTATCCCCGGGTTTATTTGATAATCTTGGTTATCGAATTGCTGCGGTAGTTGGCGTCCTGATGGAGGTCAATATAGAGCGGGGTGGCGGACGCGTTGTTAACCAGTCGGAGGCGGGGCTGCTTGGGAGCGGCGGGATAATTTTCCACAACCAGGCACTGCACGCCGGTATCCAGCTCAACAAAAACGCCTGCGGGATAAGGGCAGATTACCTGGTCAAGCACCTTTATAACATTAGGGTCAAAGGCTTTACCGGCGCGCTTGTGCATAATTTCCAGCGCTTCATAGGGGAACATGGCGTCCCGGAAGGGGCGGCGGGAGATGAGCGCGTCATAAACATCCACAGCATTAATAATCCGGCCTAGGATGGAAATTTTATCCTTCTTGAGGCCGTTGGGGTAACCGCTGCCGTCATAGTGCTCGTGATGGTGCAAAGCGCCCAGGCAGGTTTCAATGGTGACGTCGTAATTTTCCCGCAGGTACTCAAAGCCCCGGTCACAGTGGGACTTAACAATATCGTATTCCTCGGGGGTCAGCTTATCGGGCTTTTCCAAGATGTATTTGGGCACAAAGCAGCTGCCGATATCGTGGAGCAGCGCGGCCATACCCAGATCAAAGAGCTGGTTCCCGGAGATGCCCATCACCACCCCCACCAAGAGGGAGATAACAACCACATTGGCGGCATGATAATAATTGTAGTAATCATAGGGCTTCAGATCCACTACGTCGATCACGCGGCGGTCGTTGGCAATCAGACTGTCGATGATGGGGGTGATGATTTTTTGCTGCTGAAGCTTGGTGACCTTGTGGGCGGACTTGGAGCGCCGGGCGGCAGGGCTCTCGGCCACCTTCTCCGCCTGGAGCACGAATTCCAGGTTGGCGCGGATGGTATTGACACGCACATCGGCGGGGATGATATCCTTCATCACCACATCCTGGGTTAAATCGTCTATAACATAGACGCCCGCGTAACCCATTTCATTAATGCGCTTTATGTGGAGGGTGTTGAGGGTCATGCCCGGGGCGAGGAGAATTTCAAACTTCTTACCATAAAACGGCTGCCCCAACACCATGCCCTCGCTGAGGCGTTCAACCGGAATATATCGCATAAAACCAAAACCTTTCTGATTTATAAGTGTCGATATGCCTGGATAAGCGCATCCATGGCTTTCGGGGACGCGCTATTGCCTCCAACGGCCATAGCGGGCCACCAGGGCGCCGATCTCCACGGCAAGCTGCCCGGTGAGCGCCTCCGGTTCCATCCGCCATTCCCAGTTGCCCCCAACTGTGCCGGGGATGTTCATGCGGGCGGTGTTGTCCAGGCCCAAAAAGTCCTGCATCTGCACAATGGCCGTATCCGCCACCGAGCCATACAAGCCCCGGATGAATCCCCAGTGATACCCTTCCTCGGGGGTAAGCCGCAGATACTCCGTGGCAAACCGCGTTTCGTCCGCCTTTCCGTCCCGCATCCAGCCCAGGGCGGTGTCGTTGTCATGGGTGCCGATATAGGCCACACATTTCCGTTTATGGTTATGGGGCAGGTAATCCGACTGGGCCCAGGGGGTAAAGGCAAAGAGCAGCACCTTCATGCCGGGGAGGCGGCTGTCCTTCAGCAGTCCCCGCAGCCCGTCGGTGACAACCCCCAAATCCTCCGCCACCAGGCGGCAGCCGGGAAGCACTTTCTCAATGGCGGAGAAGAACTCCATACCGGGGCCCTTGCGCCAGGCTCCCTCCTTGGCGGTTTTGCAGGTGGTGGGGATTGCGTAGTATTCGTCCAGGGCGCGAAAGTGGTCGATTCGCACCTCGTCGTAAAGCAGGCAGGCAACCTTAAGCCGCTCTGTCCACCATTTGTACCGGGTGGAGGACAGGTGCTCCCAGTCGTACAAGGGGTTGCCCCACCGCTGGCCCTCCTCGGTAAAGCCGTCGGGCGGAACCCCGGCCACAAACTGGGGCCGCCGGTTCTCATCCAGCTGAAACACCTCGCAGTGGGCCCACACATCCGCGCTGCCCTCGGCGGTATAAAAGGGCATATCGCCCAGAATCCGGACGCCGCGGCTGTTGGCGTATTCCTTCAGGGCCAGCCACTGGGTAAAGAACAGGTACTGGACGTAAATCCAAAAGTCTATTTGGGCGGCGAGCCGGCGCTTCGTTCTGGCCAGCTCGCCCGGCTCCCGTTTGCCCAGCAGAGGGGGCCACTCCAGGTAGGGGATATCCCCCAGCTGGGTGTGGATAGCCATATAGAGGGCGTAATCCTCCAGCCAGTAGGCGTGCCGCCGCCGGAAGTCCGCCACCTGCTCCCTCTCACGCTCCCAGCCGGCGGCGAACGCCTCCCGGAGCAATGGCAGGATGTACCGTTCGCAGATCCCATAGTCCACCTTATCCCGCGGAGACTTTGGCAGCGCCGCAACGCTCCCACCGGGGAGAAGGCTCCGTTCTTCCAGCTCCGCCAGGTCGATGAGGTAGGGGTTTCCGGCAAAGACGCTGTGGGCGGAATAGGGGGAATTGCAGCTTGCGGGGGGAGTGAGGGGAAGCACCTGCCATACCGTCTGCCCCGATTCCCGCAGGAAATCCACAAACCGGCGCGCCTCCGCGCCCATGACGCCGATGGGGCCGGGCCCCGGCAGGCTGGAAATATGCAACAATACGCCTGCGCGGCGGGGGCTGTTCTTGGAGGACGGCATTTGCGGATACTCCCTTTCTGAGACGGTTGATAGCTGATTATATGTAAAAGAAGGCTTTTCTTATAGTCGTTCCTTACGGCCAAGCCGCTACAATTCCTTGGAGGTTTTGTTCAGGGAGCGGACGCTCATAATACCGCTGGCCGGATCAAAGGATACGGTGCGGCCGTAATTGGCCAGTACGTCCTGGGCCATAATCGGTATAGCCAGGCGGCGGAGAACGTCGGTCACCGAGGCGACATTGCGCTGGCCGATCTGCCACATGGGGTTGCTGTTGGCGTCGTTTGCGCTCCCAAACATCTGCGCCCCGCCCGCAATTTTGGCCTTCATCCGGGAGCGGGCAGCGCCCTGCTGCTCCATCTTGCGCACAAGCTCGGGAATCGCGGAGTCGGCAAACTTCATTATATTCTTGTCCCCGGGGGCAACGCTCTGGGTGGGAAGCATGATATGGGACAGCCCGGCAACCCTGCTGACCGGGTCGAGGAGGCAGATACCCACGCATGAGCCCAATGCGTAGGTAACCAGGGTATCCGGCGGCTTGGCAATTTTGAGATCCGAGATGCCGACAACAAGCGTGGCCATTATAACAACCCCAGCTTCCTTAGCATAAGATTCAGCGAATCCATCTCCGCGAATAAAATGACGTGGCTCATAATGCTCTCCGCGGCGGAGCGGAAATTTTCCTCAATAAACAGCACCTTGTCGCCTACGGCGCCAAAGCGGATGATGGGCACGCTCAGCAGCGCGCCCGCCATGTCAATGGCCACCTCGGGCACCGTGATGTTGATAGACAACCCGGTGAGCTCCGAGATGGAATTCACATAGGCGGCAGCCAGAATATTCCCCACCTCCTGAATGGCGGACAGGGCAATTTCATCCATATCCTCAAAGCTGTCGAACGCGCCGCCCATGAGGATATTCAGGACAAGGTGGGCAAAATCCTTGTTCAGCAGGAACATAATCATGCCGCTGATCTCGCCCTCCAGGTTCAGCATAACGCCGTATGTAAGGGCTTCAGCACCGCCTACCCGGTCAGCGACGTTGTTGAACTCCACCAAATTCACCTTTGGCAAGGTCATATCAATGGGTTGGTTCAGCATCATGGAAAGGGAGGTGGCGGCATTGCCCGCGCCGATATTGCCGATCTCTTTCAGCACATCCATATGCAGGTCGCTTAAATCATCATAAGACTGGTTCATTCAGAAGACCCCCTTACATCTCTTTCGCTTAATCAATTATACTATAAATTTGCTTAAAAGCAAATGTGTTTACAGGCAATTGATGAAAAAAATGTAAATCATGATTCTATCGCCTTGAACTTTACAAAATACGCATTAACCACTATAATGAATAAGGATTCGACAGGCGACGGAAGCCTTCGGGACGATAGAGTGGCGGGATGGTGGCGGCAGGGCTATTTTTCCAGCGGGGCCCACCCATATTTCCCCTTAAATTGTGCAAGATAATCCCAAAAGGATGTGTAATGAAATTGAAACATAATATGGGTAAGGTGATTGCGGTCACCAACCAGAAGGGCGGCGTTGGCAAAACCACCACCTCCCTGGCGGTGGCTACCGGCTTGCAGCGCAAGGGCAAGCGGGTATTGGCCATTGACCTGGATCCCCAGGCCAACCTGAGCTTCAGCCTGGGCGGCGACACGGAGGACGGCCCTACCGTATACGAGCTGCTCAAGGGCGAGGTAAAGCCGCGCTATGCCGTTCAGCGCGCCACCTCCGTCGACCTCATTTCCTGTAATATCCTCCTGTCCGGCGTTGAGCTGGAATTTCAGGGGGAGGGCCGTGAATACATGCTGAAAAACGCCATTGCGCCCCTGCGTGCCCGCTATGATTACATAATCATCGACACGCCCCCGGCCCTCAGCATCCTCACAATCAACGCCTTTGCCGCCGCAGACTATCTGGTGATCCCCATGCTGGCGGATATCTTCAGCCTACAGGGTATCGCCCAGCTGTCCGATACTATTCTCCGGCTGCGCCAGCGCTGCAACCCGGATTTGGTCATCGGCGGCATTCTCTTGTCCCGGTATGACCGCCGCACCATTTTGGGCAGGCGGATCAAGGAAACCGCGGAAATGGTGGCCAGCCAGGTGGGCACCCATATTTACCGCACCACCATCCGCAACTCCGTGTCCATTCAGGAGGCGCAGACAAACCAGGTGAGCATCTACGAGCACAGCCCCCGCAGCCCGGCGGTAAAGGATTACAAGGCGTTTGTAAATGAGCTGCTGGCTGAGGAAGCCGGAGAGGAGGAGGGTTAATGGCCGCGAAAAAAGTGAAAAAGGATTTTGATAAGGAGCAGATGTACTCCAAAATTATGCCCACCCTTGGCGCCGGTGGCGTCAGGGATGCCCAGGAACCCTCCGGGGAGCCTCCCCACCGGGAGGCCCAACCCCGGCAGGCCAATCAGCCCGGCTACCTGCTTCGCAATTATATGGAGGATATTGTGCTGGAAAAGCTGGCCCACACCATGGACATGCTAAAGGCGTGCGAATGTGAAAAATGCAAAAAAGACGTTATGGCAATCGCTCTCAACGAGCTGCCCCCTTCTTATATGACCCTGCCCCCCGGGGAGGTGGAGGCAGCGGTGCGCAAGCTCCGCTCGGGGGTGGAGGTCAAGGTGTCCGCCACCCTGATAAAGGCGGTGCAAACAGTCAAGGCGAATCCTGCCCACACATTGGAACGTTAATCAAGAGAGGACTATTATGGCTATGGCTGAAAAATCCAGGCTCAAGGACTCCGGGGAGATACTAAGCAGCATAGAAAAAAGAAAGAAAGGCGCGCCGATTCCCACTCCCCCGCCCATTCCGGCTGAAGCCGGGGGAACGGGGGGGCTTATCAGCTCGCCTCTGGACGATCTCTCCCCCAATCAGGGAGAGATGGAGGACGCGCGCCCCCTGGACTTTGAAAAGTATCAGCTGCCTGGCAAAAAAAGGCCCTCCCAGCAGAGAAAGAAGGCCGCTTCCCCTCCACGAAAAGCGGCTCCCTCTCCCCAGCCGCCGGCGGAGGCCCCTCCGGCCGCCGCGGAGGATGAAGCGGAGGCCCAGCCAAAGAAGCCGACAAGAAAACCCGCAGCCCGGAGGGGACGGGCCGCCGCTCCCCCAGCCAAGGCGGAACCGGAACCGGAAGCGGTACCGGAGGCGGAACCTGACCAGACGGAGCCGCCCCAGCCCCAGATCCAGGAGTATACCTTTGAGGACTTCGGCGCACCGGCCGCCCCTCCCGCCGCCAGGCGGCGGAGCCGCAAGGCCCAGGCCGCCCCGCCGGAAAAAGAGGTAAGGGAATACCAATTCCCCCGGGTGGAGCGGGAGACGCCCCAGCCCGAAAGCCTGGTTCCGGACAAGGAGGACAAAAGGAAGGATTTCCTCAACCGGCTTTCCAGCCAGTTTGAGCAGGAGTTTTCCCAGCGGTTTGAGGAAAAAAAGGACGTAAAGGCCCCGGTGGAGGCCCCGTCCTGGTTTGACGAGCCCAAGGCGGCGGCGAAGCCCGCCCGGACAGTCACTCCAACAACTCCAACCACTCCAACCACGCCAGCCATGCCGCCCCTGCTGCCGGAGGATGAAAGGGCGGCCGACGAGGAGGCGGAGCTTTTCCTCCGCGCGTTCGGGGAACAGGTGCACCGGGAGGAGGAGGTTCGGGCGGAATCCTTCAAGGACACCCTGGCGGAAAAATTCATGAGGGAGCGGGAGCGGTACCTTAAGGAGCTGGATATTCAGGAGACGGAGCTGCCCCTGGACAACGGACTGCCCGATTGGGAGCCGCCTGTCAGAGATCCCCAGCCCCCGCCCAATGTCCACCCCCCCCAGCACCGGCGGCTGGATATTCAGATCCGGCCGGAAATGCACATGGGGGAGGAAGCGCCCCTGCCGCCCATGACCTACGGGCCGAGCGGCGTGGCAAAAATACAGCAGCCGTCCCCGGAGGAGCTGCCCTATACCGCCGCCGCCGGGCGGCCCGCCGTTCCTCCGTCTCCCCAGCCCCCTGCCGGGGAGGAGGTTCAGTCCGTCCCCGCCGGAAAAAAGAGCAGCGCCGACCTCCTGCTGGAGCTGGCGGCCCAAAACGCGCTCCGCCGCTTCGAGTTTCCCGCCCCGGAGCCAGAGCCCCAGCGCCCGCTGGTGCTTACGTTTACCCCGCCGGACGGGTCGGTCGAGGAGGACTTGTTCGGAGCGGCGGAGAAGGGAAAAAAGAAACGGGAGCGGAGGCCCCTCCGGCTGCCAAAGGTGAACCGGATTGCCCTGGTGTCCTGTGTGGCGGCGGTGCTGGTGCTGGCTCTGATCGCCTGGCCGCTGACCACCTGGCTGCGCCTCCAGGATGAGCTGAACAACGAGGTCAGTAACGAGGTGACCGGGCTGCCGGTTTCTGAGGATACGCTCACCGTGTATGAAAACCGGGAATACACCACCCTCAAGCATGTGCCCGACGTGGTGGTGCGGAAGTCCGGCGTCACCCTCAGCAATATGAAGGTGGATAACCTTTTGGTAGTCCGGGAAATCAAAACCACAGGCGAGATCCTTCTCCGGGATGTCGCGGTGGACGGCTCCATTTATATTCAGGACTGCGCCGTGAATATGCTGCGGCTGGATAATGTACAGACGCCCCGCATTATTATCAGCAATAAGAATGCGCGGGTGACGGTGCAGGCCACCGGCGCCACCAGCGTGGACACCATCGAGGTGCGCACCCCCGCCACCATCCAGCAGCAGGACATCAGCGGCGAGGCGGGCGGCTTTCGGAACCTTCTGCTGAAACAGCAGGAGGGGGAGGCGGCGCCGGATGTGATGCTGGGCGGCCTGGAGCTGCAAAGCCTCACCACCATCGGCGACAGCCTGGTTGCGCTGGCCGACGGCAGCCGGGTGGAGGTGATGAGCGGCACCGGCGACCTTTCCCTCACCGGAAACGGCATGGTAACCAGCCTGGCTGTGGCCCCCCGGGGAGAGGGCGAGCCTATGGTGCTCCAGGTGCGGGACACCTCGGTGACCAAGCTGAACCTTAAGGGCGTCACCGACGCCAGCATCAACGCTCCCATTGACATGATGCTTACCGCCAGCCCCCTCACCGTAAACGGCCAGGGCGTGCTGGGCACTTTGGTGGTCAACAGCGGCACGGAAGCCCAGCGTATTCCGGTGGAGCTTTCCGGAACCACCGTGCAAAGCCTTATTTCGGATACCCAGACGAGAATCAGCGCCACCGGCAGCGCCCGGATCAACTCCCTCACCGCCAACAGCTCCACCTATGCCCTGGGCAACAAGGTGAACCTGCTTACGGTGAACGCCGAGGGCGTTATTTATGAAAACGAGCCCGACCGCATTGAGGTAAAGCCCGGGGTTTCCCCGCCCCAGACGGTGGCGGATAACCCCAATCTGGATCTCACCTCCATGGTCGGCGCATCCATCACCGACACCACCGGCGACAATCTGGCCACCACCTGCAACCATCCCCGGGAAAGCGGCGGCTTTGTCAAGGGGGACGGCTCGGCGGAAGCGCCCTTCCAGGTGACGGCCCCCGCCCAGCTTGCCCATGTAAATACCCATTTAAGCTCCCACTTCCTCCAGACCGCCAACATCGACATCGGCGACGACAGCCGCTACTCCTCGGGATTCACGATGATCGCGGGGGAGGGCACACCCTTTAGCGGCAGCTATAACGGCGGCGGATACTCCATCAGCGGCCTGCGCGTCACCAGTGACGGCGAGTCGGTGGGCCTGTTTGCCGAAAATACCGGCGTGATTCAAAATGTGCAGGTTTCATCCGGCGATATCTCCTCCACCGGCTCGGGCCGCACCTATGTGGGCGGCATTGTGGGGCTCAACTATCAGGGCGGCCGGGTACAGGCCAGCTCCAACGGCGCAAAGGTCTCCGGCGGAAACTCCAGCTATGCGGGCGGTATCGCGGGCTATAACTACGGCGGCCGGGTTCGGGATTGCTACAATTACGCCAAGGTAAGCGGCGTAACCGGCGTGGGGGGCATTGTGGGCGTTAACCGGGAAGGCTCCAGCATTGTGGGCAGCTACAACGCCGGAACCATTGAGGGCCAAAGCGACCTGGGGGCTCTTGTGGGCGTCAACACCGACTCCACCATCACCAACTGCTATTACCTCACCGATACCGCCCCCGGCGGCGTCGGCACCGGCTCCGGCAATGTGGTGGAAAAATCCTCCGAGGAGCTATCCTCCGCCCAGATGGCCCTTGACCTGGCTTATGAGGATCCGGATACCCCCTGGACAATGCCCTCCGGCGGCAGCTACACCTATCCCATCCTCCGGGTAACGGCGGCTTCCTCCGGGGAATAACGCGAAAAACAATGCGATAACGGCTCCGGGTAAAATAATTAAAAAAAGCGAATAAAAACCAGAGTTTTGCGCATGATTATAGCATACGGAACATTGAGAGAATCAAACCCGGCGCTCCGGGCGCTATGCCAAAAGAGGTGAGATTATTGAAGAAATACTATAGCGTTTTTGTTGTCGGATTATTGCTGATCTGTTTATCCGCCTGCGGCAACAGAACCTCCCCCCCTGCGGAAAGCAGCGGGGATTCTCCTCCCCTGCTGAAGGATGTGGTTCCCGTGCCCTCCCCGGATGAAACGGAGGACGAAAGCGATATTATTGACCCGGCGGAGGAGGCGACCCGGCTCAGCGCCCCTCCGGAGGGGACTGCCCGGCTGCTGGACGCGGAGCCGCCCCTGTCGGCGGGCGGGGATGCGCCTGAACCGCCCGCCTCTCAGGAGGAGAGCGTTTCTCCCGGGGAGGGTCAGCTTCAGGCCTACTCGCGCTCGGAGGTTCTCAGCGTGTCGGGGGACGAGCCCCCCCCGGATGAAACGATGCCCGCGGTGAATCCCACCGAGATGGAGCTGGAGCTGGTTCGCCTCATTAACCGGGAGCGGGAGGCCAACGGCCTGGGCGTCCTGGGCTTGGAGGATACCCTGAGCTGGGCGGCGGCTATCCGCGCCCCCGAGGCCATGGGCAACCTCACCCATACCCGGCCCAACGGACAGCCCTATTACACCGTTTTTGACGAGGTGGGCTTTGCCTACGCGGGAAAATGGCATGGCGAAAACGTCACGTATATGTATTTTGAGGTGGGCGCTTATGACGCTGTGGGCGCTGCCGGAGCTATGTTTCACCGGTTGAAGGACAGCTCCAATCACTACCAGAACATGCTTAGCGAAAACTTCGATCAAATGGGTGTGGGCATCTGCATCAAAAGCGATGATAATGTGGTGCGCATCAGCTCGGCCCAGCTATTCGCCAGCCTCTAGGATCGGCAAAAGCTCCCCCCGAGGCCGGGGGCTTTCGCCGTGAACAAAAAAGGACAGCGCCGCTCTTGCCGGCACTGTCCTTTTTAAACAGGGGATTATTTCCGGGCCTTCATCCGGTTTTGGTGGCTGAGGATGCTTTTCCGCAGCCGGATATTTTTGGGAGTAACCTCGATGAGCTCGTCATCGGCGATAAACTCCAGGGCTTCTTCCAGGCTCATGCTTTTGGGGGGCACGAGCCGGAGGGCGTCATCGGAGCCGCTGGCCCTCATGTTGGTGACATGCTTCTTTTTGCAGACATTCACCACCAGATCCTCCGCCTTGGGGGAAGCGCCGACAATCATGCCTTCGTAGACGGGGGTGCCCGGCCCGATAAAGAGGGCGCCCCGCTCCTGTGCGTTGTAAAGGCCATAGGCTACCGCGTCTCCTGCCTCAAAGGCCACCAGTGAACCGGTGAGCCGGGTGGGAATATCCCCCTTGAAGGGCTGGTATCCGTCGAAAAGGGTGTTCAGAATCCCCTCGCCACGGGTGTCGGTGAGAAATTCATTCCGGTAGCCTAAGAGACCCCGGGCGGGAATAATGAATTCCAGCCTCATACGGCTGCCCTGGGGGGCCATGTGGGTCATCTCGCCTTTCCGCTGTCCCATCTTTTCGATGACGGCGCCCACGGCGGTTTCGGGGACGTCGATGATTACCCGCTCCATAGGCTCGCAGCGCGCGCCGCCGATTTCCTTATAGAGGACGCGGGGGGTGCTCACCTGAAACTCGAAGCCCTCCCGGCGCATGGTTTCGATAAGGATGGACAGGTGCATCTCTCCCCGGCCGCACACCTTAAAGCTTTCGGTGGTATCGGTGTCCGAAACCCGCAGGGATACATCCTTGAGCAGCTCCCGCTGGAGCCGATCCCGGAGGTGGCGGGAGGTGACAAATTTCCCCTCCTGCCCGGCGAAGGGGGAGTCGTTAACCGAAAAGGTCATCTCCATGGTAGGCTCGGAGATTTTCACAAAGGGGAGGGGCAGCGGCTCGGACGTATCGCAGACGGTTTCCCCGATGGTGACATTGGGAATGCCCGACAAGCAGATGATATCGCCCACGGCGGCGGTATCACAGGCTGCCCGGCGCAGGCCCTCGATCTGGTACAGGTTGGTGATTTTGCTCTTATAGGGGGTCATGCCGTCCAGGCAGGAACAGATGAGAACCTCCTGGCCCTGTTTGACCGTGCCGTTTTCAATCCGGCCCACGGCGATGCGGCCCACATATTCGTTGTAGTCGATGGAGGAAACCAGCATTTGCAGCGGCTTATCCGGATCCCCTTCGGGGGCGGGGATGTGCTCCAAAATGGTGTCGAAGAGGGGGCTCAGATCCTCTCCCGGCTCGTCGAGGCTTTTGGACGCGGTGCCCTGGCGGCCGGAGCAATACAGGATGGGGCTGTAGAGCTGCTCCTCCGAGGCTTCCAAATCCATAAGAAGCTCCAGAACTTCCTCCTCGATTTCCTCGGCCCGGGCATCGGGTCGGTCTATCTTGTTGACCACCACGATAACCTTATGTCCCAGCTCCAGCGCCTTTTGCAGCACGAAGCGGGTCTGGGGCATAGCGCCCTCAAAGGCGTCCACCAGCAGGAGGACGCCGTTTACCATTTTCAGCACCCGCTCCACCTCTCCGCCGAAGTCGGCATGTCCGGGGGTGTCCACAATGTTAATTTTTACGCCCTTATAGGAGGCGGAGGTGTTTTTGGCCAGGATGGTAATGCCCCGCTCCCGCTCCAGGTCGCCCGAGTCCATGACCCGATCCCCTATCTCCTGGTTTTCCCGGAATACACCGCCCTGGCGCAGCATTTCGTCTACCAGCGTGGTTTTTCCATGGTCAACATGGGCGATAATCGCCACATTTCTCAAATCTTCGCGTAACAAGCAAAATCTCCATTCTATTATAGTATCCGCGCCGGGGAATCCGGCCTTTTAAAAACGCTTAAGCGTTTTTAAGTGAATCAGCTATAGAAGCGCAGCACCGAAATCACCCGGCCCAGCACCGTTACCTCATCCAGCAGGATGGGCGGGTAGGCGTCGTTTTCCGGTTGCAGGCGGAAGCGGCCGTCTTCCTTGTAATACCGCTTGACGGTGGCCTCGTCCTCCACCAGGGCGACCACAAGCTGTCCGTTTTCGGCGGTTGGAGACTTTTCCACCACCACGATGTCATCCTCCAGAATTGCGGCGCCCACCATGCTGTCCCCCCGAACCCGGAGGGCAAACAGGTCGTCCCCCCGCCCATGGGGCGCGGCCAGCGGAATGTACTGCTCGATGTTTTCCACCGCCAAAATTGGGGAACCGGCCGCCACCGTACCCACCAGCGGCACCAGCCGCGAGATCTCTCCCGGCAGCCGGATGGCGCGGCCCAGGCCGTCGCTCATGATGATGGAGCCGCTTTCGGCCAAAAAACGGAGGTCGCTGTGCACAGTGGAGGTGGACGGAATGGACAAGTCCTTGCAGATCTCCCGAACGGTGGGGGCGTAACCCTCCCCAATACGCTTGACAATGTAGCGGTATATTTTTTCTCTGCGATTATCTACCTTTTCCACATATAAAACCTCCTGCAAATTGGGTAAAAATGTATGTTTTCAATTTTGATTTACAAATTATATACAACGCGGTTATTCTTTATTTACAGCCCATTAACAAACACCGCCAAAAAAGGAGTATAATGGAACCATACCGCAGTAGATGTGCCGCAACGTTGAACCGGTATGCTCTACCCTCCTCAAAACACACACCTCAAACGAATCGGTATAAGCCGCTATGCAGTCGCTGCATGGCGGCTTATGCGTTTTAGCTACACAACGAAGCCCACCCTTTTGTATGCCTTTTCCAGCGTGGGCGCCGACAGCTCCAACGCGCGCGCCGCGCCGCGCTTGCAGCACTGGGTAAGATACGCCTTGTCCGCCGCCAGCCTTTCAAATTCCGCTTGCACAGGCGAAAGCCGCGCGACAACCGCCTCGCCCACAGCCGCCTTAAAGTCCCCGTATCCCCTGCCCGCAAAGTCCGCTTCAATTTCAGCCATTGTCTTCCCTGTAAACTGGCTGTAAATGGTCATGAGGTTACAGATGCCGTCCCGGCCCTCCTCAAAGGCAACCCTTGCCTCCGAGTCGGTAACGGCGCTTTTGAATTTCTTGATGATGGTGTCCGGCTTGTCCAGAATGGACACAAAGCCCTTGGGGTTGGCGTCGGATTTGGACATTTTTTTGGTGGGATCCGCCAGGCTCATTACCTTCCCCCCCTCCTTGGGGATAAAAGGCTCGGGCACGGCGAAGGTGTTCCCGTACAGCCCGTTAAACCGGATCGCCACATTCCGCGACAGCTCCAGATGCTGCTTCTGATCGGCTCCGACGGGCACCAGATCCGCCTGATACAGCAGGATGTCCGCCGCCTGGAGCACCGGATAGACCAGCAGGCCGGTGTTGATGTTGTCCGGGTGGGACTTGGACTTTTCCTTAAACTGGGTCATCCTGGAAAGCTCCCCGTAGGGGGTGTAGCAGGAAAGCAGCCAGCACAGTTCCGCATGGGTGCGCACATTGCTTTGAATAAAGAGGGTGCTCTTTTCCGGGTCTATGCCGCAGGCGATGAGCAGCGCGTAGCACCGCAGGGTATTTTCCCGCAACGCCGCGGGATCCTGCCGGATGGTAACCGAATGCATATCCACCACGCTGTATACGCAGTTGTAGTCCTCCTGCAACGCCACCCAGTTGCGGATAGCCCCCACATAGTTGCCCAGCGTCATAACCCCTGTGGGCTGTACGCCGGAAAAAATATTCTTCCGCTTCCCGGCCTTGAGCGCGGTTTCCATCGGATCATCCCCTATAAATTTCTAGTACGATAGTATATTATAGCATATAATAGGCGTTAGTGCGAGCCTTTCTTTTATTTTTATTACATGTCCCCGGCAGAAGCGGGCCATAGAGTGGAAAGTTTCAAGTTGAAAATAAGCAATTCGCCGCAACCGGCGGCAGCCCGCCGACGGCGCACCAACGCCAAAACGCAACGCAACCCAGTAACAACCCTGCCTAAACACGATAGCCATAAATAGAAAGAGACGCCGCAAAAGGAACCGCGGCGCCTATAATTTTGTATGGGCTACAGCATATCCTTCAAAAGCTGGGCGCACTTGGTGATGCCGGTGATGATCTCCTCATCGGTGGAGGAGGAAAAGTTCAGCCGGATGTTCCGGGAGCCGGGCGCTTCCTTTACCGAGAATGCGGAGCCGGGCACCACGCACACCTTATGCTCCTTCACCAGGCGTGTGGCGTATTCGCCGCCATCCATCCCCTCGGGCAGGGTGACCCACAGGAACAATCCCCCCTGGGGCCTTGTGTAGGTGACGGATTTGGGGAAACGGTCGTCCATTTCCTTCAGCATCAGCCCGCATTTGTGGGCATAAACTCCCTTGATGCCGCTGATATGCGCGTCGATATCCCTCTCGGTGAGGAAGCGGTGGCAGAGCAGCTGGGCTATCATGCTGGTGTGGACGTCGGTGCACTGCTTGGCGACCTCCAGCTTGGCCATCAATTCCTGGGGCGCTACCAAATATCCTACCCGGATGCCGGTGGACAATATTTTCGAGAATGAACCCGCATAGACCACCCGGCCGTCCTCGTCAAAGGATTTGACGCAGGGCAGCTCCTCCCCCTCAAAGCGCAGGTCGCCGTAGGGGTTGTCCTCCAGAATCATCACGTCGTACTGCTTGGCCAGCGCGTAGACCGCCTTGCGCTTTTCCAGGCTCATGGTGATTCCGGTGGGGTTTTGGAAGTTGGGGATCAGGTAGATAAAGCGGACATTCTTTTCGGTTTTCAGCGCTTCCTCCAGCTTGCCCAGGTGGATGCCGTCCTCCTCCATGGGGATGCCCACCAGATTGGTGTTATAGGAGCGGAAGCAGTTGAGGGAGCCGATAAAGCTGGGATCCTCGCAGATGACGGTATCCCTCTCGTTGCAGAGAACCTTGCAGGTGAGATCCATACACTGCTGCGCCCCCGTCGTCACCATCAGGTCGTCATACTCCTTCAGAAAGCCGTGCCGGCGGGACAGATAGTCCTTCAGGGCGTTCCGTAGGGGAATATGCCCCGCGCTCTGGGAGTACAGGAGCACGGTTTTTGACTCCTGCTCCAAAACCTCGGCGGTAAGCTTCCGGATATCCTCTACCGGCAGGGTTTCAAAGGCCGGATTGCCGCCCGCCAGGGAAATCACGTCGTTGCTTCCGGCGTACTTGAAAATTTCGCGGATAGCGGATGGTTTTAACGGGGCTATTTTGTCCGAAATGTGATATTGCATCTGTTCACCCTTCTTTACTTTATAAGGTTATGGGAAAGCGGTAATCTAAATGTGCCGGAGGGGCGGCTGAATCCGCGTCCCTCAAAATTAGTATCAGTATACCACAAAGAAGCCCATGGCGCAATCCGGCGTTTGCCATGGGCCCGTTTTTTCAGGCTGCATATACCGCTCCGGGGGAGGAAGGCCGGACAAACGGAAACGCCTGTCCCTTCGCGGGGTTGGGGCAGCGCTCCCATCCCGCCCGGCCACCATAAGCATGAAATTAAAAACCTTTTCTTAATCTGGACAGAAAGAGTATTGTCAAGTATAATTAGGGTGCCGCCAATCACGTTGCCCGCACGAGTCGAAAGTCTAGGGGGAATCCATATGCAATTTAAAAAAAGCGCCCAAAGGCTGTACACCAAGATAGAGTCCATCGGACAATGGGAACTGCTGATCGTCATGGTAATGGTGACGGTCTTTCTGGGGCAGCTCTACTACAAGCCTTTTTATTCGGAGTTTCGGTTTTCCCTGAGCGTTACCGCCCTGTCCCTGCTCCTGTTTTATTTTAATAAAATTTCCTGCTTTTTTATTGCTTGCCTGGTAGGATTTTCCACAGTGATTTTCCGGGGAGCCTGCCTATGGCTGGCGGAGGGCACCTTTTCCGCAATTGAAAGTGTGTCCGTCCTGTTTTTTTACATCGTATACGGCATCATTTTTTCCCTGCTTCAGATAAAGGAAAAGGAGCGGCAGTTCTTATATGTGTTTTTCGCCCTTTGGGTTTGCGACACATTATCCAATGTGGCTGAGCTTGTGGCCCGGCAGGGCATCATGGCGGCAAATCTGGAATCGGTTGCCCCGGTGCTTGTTATAGCGGGCCTTATCCGGTCGGCGCTGAGCGTATTCATCTACGCGCTGGTGGCACTGCTTGTTACCCGGGCCGCCCGCAAGCAGGAGAAGAAGCAATACTACCAGATGCTGGTTTTCTTCTCCACCCTGAAGGACGATCTGTTCTTTTTCCGGAAGCTGATGGAAAATCTGGAGACTACCATGCAGGACAGCTATAGCCTGTATGAACAGCTGGAGGACGGTAAAAGGAAGGAGCTGGCCTTACAGGTGGCCCGGTCAATACATGAGGTCAAGAAGGATTATATGCGGATATCCACCAGCATGGAGGGGATTCTCAGCGAGGAATACCGGGATGCCAGCCTGCGGATCTCCGCGGTCTTTGCGGCGCTGGAGCAAAACTTTAACCGCTACCAGCTGTTTGACAAAGAGCCGGTGGAAATGCGCTTCCACTACCACCAGAACCTGCTGCTCTCGGATTACTCGGCGGTGGTATCCATCCTGAACAACCTGATTACCAACAGCCTGGAGGCTATCAAGGACGGTGGGGGTTCCCCGGCCTGGCTGCATGTGGAGCAGGAAAACCAGGGCTCCTTCTGTGTGCTGTCGGTGGCGGACAACGGCCCGGGGATTGCGCCGGAAAATCTGGAGTATATCTTCGACCCCGGCTTTTCCACCAAGTTTGACAAGCAGACCGGGCAGCTCTCCAATGGCCTGGGCCTGGTACAGATCCGGTATCTGGCCGAGCAGATGGGCGGCAGGGTGGAGGTAAGCTCCCAGCCGGGGGAGACAACTTTCAGGGTATACCTGCCCCTGGCAGCGATTACAAGGCCGGCGAACGCCGATATACAAGGAAATGAGGCTGTAGAGGATGCAACACCATTTTTATCTGCTGGACGATGACCGCAGCATCAGAAAGATCCTGCAAAATATCATTGAAAGCAACGATGAGGGGGTCGTGGTCGGCCAAAGCGACAACGGGGAGACCGCCATCCGGGAGATCAATATGCTCCGGCCTCATATTGTTTTGGTGGACTTGCTCCTGCCGGATATGGACGGCATCGCCGTGGTAGAGACTCTGAAAACGCTGCATCCCCAGACAGGCTTTGTCATGCTCAGCCAGGTTACCCACAAAAACATGGTGGCAAAGGCTTATACCGGCGGCGTGGATTTCTTTATCAACAAGCCTATTAATGTAATCGAGGTTCTGGCGGTCATAGCGCAGGTGAAGGCGCGCATTGAGATGGCGGACATTATCCAGACCTTCCGCAGGACGCTGGATACGATCCCCGTAATGAACAAAAACGCGCCGGTGGCGGCGGCCAAGGACGTAAAGGTCGAGATTGCCGAAATACTGTCCAAGCTGGGCATCGCCGGGGAGTACGGCAGCAATGAGATCACGGAAATTATCCTGCTGCTTCTGGAAAAGAAAAGCGGCATGCTCAACGAGCATGTTCCCATGAACCATTTATACCAGGAGCTAAGCGCCCGGTATAAGGAGCGGCATGGCATTGAAATATCCCCGCCCACCCTGGAACAGCGGGTTCGGCGCGCCACAAACAAAGCCCTGAACAATGTGGCCAGCATGGGGATAGAGGACTATGGCAGCGACTGGTTTTTATCCACCAGCAGCCTGTTTTTTGAGTTCAACGAGGTGCGCAAGCAGATGAATTATATCCGGGAGCAGAGCGACTATGGCGGCCGGGTAAACACAAAAAAATTTCTGGAGGGGATTCTCCACACGCTGAAAAAAGGAAAAAATGAGGGGATATAGGCCGGGCTCCTATTCCGGCGTTGTGGCCGCGGCCTCCAGGGTGTAAGCGTCCGGGCGGCGGGTTTCCAGGGTGGGGATTTGACTGCGGGCCTTCTCCACCAGAGCCAAATCGATTTCCGCCATCAGCACGCCCTCCGACTGACCCGCCCGGGCGGTGATTTCCCCCCAGGGGTCAACCACCATGCTGTTGCCGTGGGCGAGGTATTTAGGCTTTTCACCGCACTGGGCCGCCGCCACAACATAGCATCCGTTCTCGATTGCCCGGGCCCGGAGCAGGGGCTCCCAGTGGGCTTCGCCGGTGGGATGGGTAAAGCTGGCGGGAACAAACAGCACCTGTACCCCCCGGAGCGCCAGAAGGCGGTAAAGCTCGGGAAAGCGGAGGTCATAGCAGATGGAGAAGCCCAGGTGTCCCAAAGGGGTGGGCAGCGACACGATTTCGCGGCCGGGCCGCATCCGGTCCGACTCCCGCACCCGCACGCCCCCCGGAATATCCACGGAAAACAGGTGCAGCTTCCGGTAGCTTGCCAGAAGCTCTCCGCCGGGGCTGACCAGCACCGTGGTGTTGAAGGGCTTTCCTCCCGGTGCGTCCTCCAGGATGCTGCCCCCGTGAATCCAGACGCCGTACCGCTTGGCCCACCGGCACAGCAGTCCGGTGGTGTGTCCGGGAATGGGCTCCGCGGGGTCAGGGCCGTCCCTGCCTGAAATGATATTCATAACCTCGGGCAGGGAGATCATGGAGGCCCCTCCCGCCACCGCTTCTTCGATCATGCCCTCTATCCGTTTCAGGTTGCTTGCCTTGTCGCTGCCGCTGTCCAGCTGTAGCAGCCCTATTTTGTACCGTTCCATGGTAGACCTCCAATTCTTGGGTTGATTTTGATATCAGTATACCAGATTTTTTGGCTGTCAGGCTTGGCAAAATAAATAATTTTCGTCAATTTGTAAGCTAAATTATAGTTTTGTGTTGACTTCTTGCGAACTTGGCATTATAGTTTATACAATGATGTGTTTTTGTTCAAGGCAAGGTTTCCGGCTCCGTGGGGAGCGTAGTCATTAAGCGGCTTTGTCCCGTGGGCGGGCTGCTTCAATTATAAGGAGGAATGACGTTGAGTAACTATCGGGAAAAGGTTATCACAGCTGCCGAAGCTATCGCTAAAATCAAAAACGGAGATCGTGTGGCCATTGGCCATGCCTGCGGGGAGCCTCTTGCCCTTACCCGGGCGCTGGGCGAGTACATGACCGAGCTGAAGGGTGTGGAAACCACCGGCATGATCGGAATGGGGCCAAGCCCCCATTGCAGCCCTGCGGCGGTGGGACATATCCGCCACAACGCACTTTATGTGGGAGGCCCCCAGCGTAAGGCCATCGCCGAGGCCCGGGCGGACTTTACCCCCCGTTATTTCTCGCTTATTCCCTCGTTGTTTGACGGGGGAAGCTTCCCTGTGGATGTGGCCCTCATCCAGGTGAGCCCCCCTGATAAGCACGGATATGTGAGCCTTGGCATATCGGTGGACTATACCATGGCCGCCGCGAAAAACGCGAAGCTGGTTCTCGCCCAGGTGAACAGCAACATGCCCCGCTGCCACGGAGACTGCTTCCTGCACCTCTCCGAGATCGATTGGCTGGTGGAGGAGGATATCCCCATCATAGAGCTGGGCCGGGGAGAGCTTACCGACGAGGAGCGGGCCATCGGCAAGCTCTGCGCCAGCCTTGTTCCGGACGGCGCCACCCTTCAGCTGGGCATTGGCTCCATCCCCGACGCCGTACTCCTTTCCCTGATGGATAAAAAGGACCTGGGCATCCACTCCGAGATGTTCTCCGACGGCGTGGTGGAGCTGGTGGAGGCGGGCGTCATCACCAACAAAAAGAAAAATCTCCACCCCGGCAAGATGGTGGCCACCTTCCTCATGGGCAGCAAAAAGCTGTACGATTTCGTGGACGACAACCCTGCTGTTCTGATGGCTCCGGTGAATTATACCAACGACCCCTATGTCATAGCCCAGAACGACAACCTTATCTCCATCAATTCCGCCGTTCAGGTGGATTTCATGGGTCAGGTTTGCGCCGAGTGCGTGGGCCTGCGGCAGATTTCCGGCGTGGGCGGCCAGGTGGACTTTGTCCGGGGCGCAAACATGTCCAAGGGGGGCGTTTCCATCATCGCCCTTGCCTCCACCGCGCAGAACGGAAAGGTGTCCAAGATCGTTCCCTTCCTGGACGAGGGGGCGGCGGTGACCACCAACCGCCATGACGTAGGCTACATTATCACCGAGAACGGCATCGCTTACCTGCCGGGAAAATCCCTGCGGGAGCGTGCAGCGGCGCTGATCGGTATCGCTCATCCCAGCTTCCACCCCTCTCTGATTGAGGAGTGGGAACGCAGGTTCCAAATGAAATGGGAGGCCTAAATAATGAAAAAAGTATACATACTCGCGCCCTGCCGCACGGCGGTGGGCAACTTTAGCGGCAGCCTGAAGGATATGCCCGCGGCGGCCCTGGGCGCTAAGGTCATAGCGGAAACCCTGGCCCGCTCCGGCGTAAAGCCCGAACAGGTGGATCAGGTTATTCTGGGCAACGTGCTCCAGGCGGGCCAGGGCCAGAACCCCGCCCGGCAAGCCTCCATCAAGGCGGGCCTGTCGGTGGACGTTCCCGCCATGACCATCAACAAGGTGTGCGGCTCCGGGCTTACCGCCGTATCCCTGGCGGCTTCCCTCATCCGTGCCGGTGAGGCCGACTGCATTGTGGCCGGCGGCATGGAAAACATGAGCGCGGCCCCCTACACCATGTCCCAGCTGAGAAGCGGCGCCCGCATGGGCGACGTCAAGGCCACGGACGTTATGATTAAGGACGGCCTCTGGGACGCCTTTAACGATTACCACATGGGCATCACCGCCGAGAATGTGGCCGAGCGGTACGGCATCACCCGGGAGGAGCAGGACGCCTTTGCGCTGGCCTCCCAGCAAAAGGCCGCGGCGGCCCGGGCCGAGGGCCGGTTCCGCGACGAGATCATCCCGGTGGAGATTCCCCAGCGGAAGGGCGACCCGGTGGTTTTCGACCAGGACGAGTACATCCGGGAGGACGCCAGCGCCGCCCAGATGGCGAAGCTCCGCCCCGCCTTTAAAAAGGAGGGGACGGTTACCGCCGCCAACGCGTCCGGCATCAATGACGGCGCCGCCGCGATGCTGGTGGTATCCGAGGACTTTATGAAGGCCAACGGGCTTAAGCCCATTGCCCGGCATGTCGCGGGCGCTTCCTGCGGCGTTGAGCCCTCCGTCATGGGCATCGGCCCTGTTCCCAGTGTCAACAGGGCTCTGGAAAAAGCGGGAATCGGCGTAGGGGACGTAGACCTGTTTGAGGCAAATGAGGCGTTTGCCGCCCAGGCAATCGCCGTCGGCAGGGATCTCGGCCTGGACAGCGCCAAGGTGAATGTCAACGGCGGCGCCATTGCCATCGGGCATCCCATCGGCGCGTCCGGCGCCAGAATCACGGTGACCCTGCTTCACCAGATGAAGCGCCAGGGCGCGGCCTATGGCGTATCCACACTGTGCATCGGCGGCGGCATGGGAGAAGCCGCTGTATTCCAGCGGGATGAGGCATGCCGCTAACCGCCGCAAGTACGGAAATGAGAAAGGCAGGTTTTTATGAGAAAAATATGTATTGTAGGCGCGGGTACGATGGGATGGTCCATCGCCCAGGTTTTTGCCGCCAATGGCTGTCAGGTTGCCCTTTGCGACCGGGAGCTGGCCTTCGCCCAGAAGGGCAAGGAGGCAATGGCGGAGTTTCTGAGCAAGGGGGTGGCCAGGAATAAGATGACCCAAGAGGCCGCCGACGCCACCCTGGGCAATGTGGAGCCGGGCATTATCGAAACGGCCGCAGGCTGTGAGATGGCCATAGAGGCAATATACGAAAATATGCAGGCAAAGCAGGACGTATTCCGGCAGCTGGAGGAAATTATGCCTGCCGACGCGATCTTTGCCAGCAACACCTCCTCCCTGTCCATTACGGAAATTGCCTCCAAGCTGAAGGATCCCTCCCGGTTGGTGGGAATGCACTTTTTCAACCCGGCCTCTGTCATGGAGCTGGTGGAGCTTATTGCCGGTGCCTACACCAGTGAGGAGACCGTGGCAAGGGCAACCGTGATCGCCAAGGAGATCGGAAAAACGCCGGTGCGTGTGGAGGAGAGCGCGGGCTTCGTGGTAAACCGCATTCTGATTCCCATGATTAACGAGAGTATCTGCGTTTTGGCCGAGGGCGTTGCCAGCGCCGAGGATATTGATACCGCCATGCGCCTGGGCGCAAACCACCGCTTAGGCCCCCTGGCTCTGGGCGATATGATCGGCCTGGACATCCTGCTGGAAATCATGAAGGTGCTGATGGACGATACCGGCGACGACAAATACCGGCCCCATCCGCTGCTGAAAAAAATGGTGCGCGCGGGCAAGCTGGGCAAGAAAACGGGCGAAGGCTTCTTTGTCTACGACAAATAGGTAAACTGCTTTCATAAAAAGGCGGGGTGGTTTTCCACCCCGCCTTTCAGCCTTTAGACGAAAAGTATACTCACGCGGCAGCGAGGGCATACTTTTTGAAATATGGGGGAGAGGATCCCCTGCGGTGCTTCCGGAGCTGTTTTATAATACCGGTTTAGATTATCTTGTTGGATTAACAAACAACCCCACACCGTATGAACGCAAGCGAACTATATAAATATTATCTTCATTCGCTCCGGACTAATCCCGAATAAAAAAGGCCGCCGCACCTCGATTCCAACAAATCGCTGTGGGGCAGGCCCTTCTTTTTTATACCTTACGTTATGCCGCGTTTTAAATAATCAGGATACGGAGGAGAGGGTTATGTCCGTCTTGTCCAGGCGAATCTGGGCGATGTGGAGCTTAAGCGGGGCGGTACCTTCCGGGTGCTCCGCCTCCGGGGAAGCTTCCCCATCCTCCTCCTGGGACGCTTCCTCCTCCTCTCCGGGTGTTCCCATATAGGAGATAAACATACTCAGATTATACAGGTCAAATTTTTCGTTATCCGCCCCCAAAAACGCCTTTTGGGCGGTTCCGCCGGTGGCGGTATCCAGCGCGGCAACAATACAGGCATTTTGACTGACGGAATAGGGCAGTTCTTCGGTTTCGCAGGTAATGAGCCCCGGCTCCTCACAATAGGTGACCGTGTGGATTACGTCCTGATGGATGCGGCTGGAAATATAGCCGCCCGGCTGAACGGTGAACCCCAGCTCCTCAGGAGCCCAGGGCGTCGCGATGAGGTAGCTCCGGGTGACAACTCCTTCTGTCCCGGCTCCGACTACCGACAGGCTGGAGTCGGTGAGATAACAGTCGGTAATCCCCAGCATATCCGGTATGTCGATCTGGGCGGCAATGACGGCGCTGCCGTCCTGCACGATGTCAATGGTGACGGGGAATTCCCCCTTGTCGGGGTCGGTGGCGTCATTGCTTCGCCACGTGTAGGTATACCCCCCCTGTGTACCCAAGGGGGTGGAAACCCCTCCTCCGCCCATGCCGCCCGGATTTGCAAAGGGATCCCCACCGGCGGAGCCGTCCGGCTGAACCGGAAGGGCAGGGGAGGAAACGGAGGTGTCGCCGGAAGCCGCCGGGTCAATAACATCCTCATCCTGATTGAAAAGGAGGAGGGGCGGCTCCTCCGAGGTATCCCTCCCCTGGAGGGAGGCATTGGGGTCGGAAAGAGCCATATTCCGCTCCACAAGATTCATTTCCGGCTGCTGGTTAAAGCCCAGCCCATAAAACAGGCCGACGATCAAGGCGAAGGCGGCGGCGTAGCTGATCCCGGATTGGAGGCTGAACCAATGGAGGCCAAAGCGGGTTCCGCTTTTTTTATTGGGCGCCGCCGGGACATCCGGGTAAATATTGTCCAGCTTGCAGCGCAAAGCGTCCCCGCGCACACTGTCGGGAACGGCAATCTTTTCGTCCACCTCTCCCAGAACCTTGCGCAGGTATTTCACCTCGTAATTCTTGTCTCTCTCATCCTGATAGCCTGCCAATGCATTACCCTCATTTCTAAAGCGGTCACCGAGGACGTGCCGACAAACACCGGCGCCGCATTACAATCACTCGGTTTCCAGCATCCCTTTTAGCTTGGCCAGGGAGCGGTGCAGCTTGGAGCTCACCGTCCCCTGGGGACTGCCCAATATCACCGAGATTTCCTTGGACGTATAGCCTTGCAGCACGGAAAGCACTACAATCTGGCGCTCCTGGGCATTCAGCCGCCCCAGGGCCTGAAGCACCGTCACCTGTTCGGAAATCTGGGAGGAAACATCCCCCTCGTCGGGCAGGGTGGTTAGGAACTGGTCAATGTCAAATACATTTTTTCCCTTTATGTACTCGGATATCTTGCGCTTGCAGCGCACCGACAGGATCTTCAGCATCCAAGACTTAAAGCTTGTGGGATCGCGCAGCTTGGTAATCCCCTTGTACGCCTCGATAAATGCCTCGCTCACCACATCCTCGGCGTCATGGGAATTTCCCAGCGTATACAGGGCGACCTTATATAGATCGGGCGCAATACTGTCATACACCCGGGAAAAGCTGTCCTTATCACCTTGCTTTGCGGTTTCGACTAATTTTATGTCAATTACCACAGATACACCACCACTGATGTGCGGTTAATATATTAGTGCGCAAAATCTTTCCAAATGCTGCAACAATACCGATATTTTTTGCAAAACGCCGCACTTATCCGTGATGCAATAAAATCGGGCCTAGTGGAGCCTTTTTTAAGGGGTTGCAACGTGGGCACGCCAGGTTTGCGTGCTGCCCTGCGCCGAACTCGTCACAACTAACATTATAATATATCGGGTTAAAATTTGCAATGTCGGCTTTATATAGTCATTTGGTTTAGCTGACTATCGTTTTTAGTCAGGGGTTACCGCTGATGTTTTGCCGCTGCCGCTGTGTTGCGCTGCGCTTTGGCGGCGCCGCTGTGCAGCGGGCTGGCTTGTCGCTCATGCCGCGACGGGCAGTTACTTTTGGAGGAACAAAAGTAACCAAAATTCCCACGGGGGAGGGCCCCCGTGACCCCCCATGCACTCTGGGTAGCTGTCTTTGGTAATCTTGTAATAGATTATAGGTATCTACAATATTTAAATAGGGGCACCGGCCCCCCCCTAAAGGACTGGGAGTGCAAGCACTCCCAGTCCTTTAGGGGGCCATTATGGCCCTAAACGGGTTCGGGCGGAGCCCGGCCAACCGAGGCAAGAGCAACCGCTAATCACAAAGCCAAGCCGGAGGCAGCGATCAGGCCAACCGAGACAAAGCCGCCCTCCGCTCCGGACAACAGAGATGGCGGCTGTTCCCGCTAATCTGCATTTATGCTGTCAGGCAATCCGCTCGCGGCGGATTGCAGCCGCTGGACAGCAAATGCCTTTGCCTTAGTACCTGCTCTTTTGGGGCAGCTGGGATAAATCCTCGGGCAGATCCCGGCCGCAGTGGGGGCAGAAATAACCGTGGGGCTCGGGCGTGCCGTCCCCGTCCTCAGGCTCATCCTCCTCATTATCCTCTCCCTCGTCCTCTCCCCAGGAAAAATACGGAGCTTCCCCGTCCTCGCCGGAAGCGGCCTCTTGCGGCTCCGCCTCCCCGGCCACTTCCTCCCCCACCCTCTGCCGGGCCGCCAGATGGGGAGGCAAGGTCAGCTTTCCCCAGGACATCCTGCCGATATCCTCCTCACAGGCGGGACATTTGACGTCGTACTCAATATCCGTGCCCTCAAAACTTTTTATCTTGGTTTTTATAAGGCTGCTTTCTGTGATATATTCATTGCAAACGGGACAAAACATGCTCTTTCCCTCCACTTACATTTTCACCGCAGCTACTGAACAGGCTCTTGGAAATATCCCATTTGGGGGCTGCAAACGCCTAGACGTTAAAGCGGAACAGCACAATATCCCCATCCTGCACCACATATTCCTTGCCCTCCAGCCGGACAAGGCCTTTTTCCTTGGCGGCCGCCATGGAGCCGCAGGCCATCAGATCCTCAAAGGAGATGATCTCCGCCCGGATAAAGCCCCTCTCAAAGTCGGTGTGAATCTTACCGGCGGCCTGGGGGGCCTTTGTACCCCGCTGTATAGTCCAGGCCCGAACCTCGGGCTTGCCTGCCGTGAGGTAGGAGATGAGCCCCAGCAGGGTATATCCCGACTGGATGATCCGATCCAGGCCCGACTCCTCCAGCCCCAGCTCCCCCAGAAACATCAGCTTATCCTCCAGGGACATGCCGGAAATCTCCTCCTCGATCTTGGCGCAGATGGGCAGAACCTGCGCGCCCTCGGCAGCGGCGATGTCCAGCACCTTCCGGTAACCGTCATGGCTGTCCAGGCTGCCAGAAAAATCCGCCTCGCTCAGGTTGGCGGCATAGATAACCGGCTTGCCGGAAAGAAGGGGGATATCCCGTAAAATCTCCGCCTCCCCTTCGGTGCACTCGATGCCCCGGGCAGATTTCCCATCCTCCAGGCGCGCCTTGAGGCGGGTGAGAAACTCCACCTCCCGCAAATACTTTTTATCGCCCTTGGCCGCTTTCGCAGCCCTGTCCAAACGGCGGTCAACAATATCAATGTCCGAAAAAATCAGCTCCAGGTTGATGGTTTCAATATCCCGAACCGGGTCGATGTCGCCGTCCACATGAACGATCTCCCCGTCCTGAAAGCAGCGCACCACATGGACAATCGCGTCCACCTCCCGGATATTGGACAGAAACTTGTTGCCCAGGCCCTCGCCCTTGGAAGCGCCCCGGACAAGCCCCGCGATATCCACAAACTCCAGCACCGCCGGGGTCACCTTATCCGGATTATGCATTTTGGCCAGCGCGTCCAGCCGTTTATCCGGTACGGATACGATGCCTACATTGGGCTCAATGGTACAAAAGGGGTAGTTTGCCGAAGCGGCCCCCGCATTGGTTATCGCGTTGAATAATGTGCTTTTGCCCACATTGGGCAGTCCTACCATGCCTAATTTCATGTGTGTTTTCCTTCCTTGTGCCTTTTTGAACCAGATGATCCCGCAGGCGGGCTTTAAAATAGGGTCTAATTGCGCATGCCGCAGGCGCGCTTTAAAAATGAGGTATAATAACCGCTTGCGGTTATTATACCTTTTCCAGGGCGCTCCTGCAAGCGTATGTACAGGGGGAAAATGAAAAAGTTTTAAAAAAAGTTCATCACTGTGAGAAAAATAGCGTTATAATGATATAATAGTGGAAATACGCTCCCCCTGCCTTGTCAGGGACTGATGTGCGAAATACATTCTGAAGGGACGATTAAGATGCTAATGGGAAAAATTCTCGTTGCGGACGACGACAGCAATATTGCCGATTTACTCAGACTGTACCTGGAAAAGGAAGGCTTTACCGTGATTATCGCCGGTGACGGCGAGGAGGCCATCGCCAAATTTGCCCCGGAAAATCCAGACCTGGTTCTGCTGGACATTATGATGCCCAAGCTGGACGGCTGGCAGGTGCTGCGGGAAATCCGCAAAAAATCCAACTGCCCCATTATTATGATTACCGCCAAGGGCGAAACCTTCGACAAGGTGCTGGGCCTGGAGCTGGGCGCGGATGACTATGTTGTCAAGCCCTTTGACTCCAAGGAGATTGTCGCCCGGATCAAGGCGGTGCTCCGCCGCACAGGCAAAGCCTCCGATTCGGCGGACACCAAGGAGGTCAGCTATGAAAAGCTGGTGGTCAACATGACCAAGTACGAGCTGAAGGTGGACGGTAAAGCGGTGGATACCCCCCCCAAGGAGCTGGAGCTGCTGTTTCACCTGGCCAGCAACCCCAACCGGGTGTACACCCGGGATCAGCTGCTGGATGAGGTGTGGGGCTTTGAGTATTACGGGGACAGCCGCACGGTGGACGTCCATGTCAAGCGCCTCCGGGAAAAGCTGGAGGGCGTCTCGGACAAATGGACGCTCAAGACCGTTTGGGGTGTCGGGTATAAATTTGAAGTAAGGGAATAGTGAGGTTATACGGGAGAGCGGCGGCCCTGCGCCCTGTTCTCCGTTTCCCCCCTTGGAAAGGCAGAGCTGCGGATGCGCAAAAACAGTCTGTTTCGTCGATATTTCAGCATATTCTCCGCGTCGGCAATTCTAAGCATCCTGGTGCTTGGAATTATTCTCATGCTGTTTGCCTCCCAGTATTTTCAGGATGAAAAGTACGCTATGCTGGAGCGGAACGCCCATCAGGCGGCGGCGGCCACCGCCGCCAATTATACCCGGAACAACTACTCCGAAATAGACCCCACCATGGTGACCATGGTGTATTCGGTGCTGGCCAGCGCCGTGGACGCGGAGATTTTTTTTGCGGACATGGAGGGCAATATCATTCTCAGCGCCGGGGTATCCAGCCAGCAGCTCATTCACAAGACCGTCCCGATGGAGGTGATCGAGAGGGTGTCCCAGGGAGAATACCGCAGCGCCGCCATGCTGAAGCCCCTCTTTGGACAGTCCCACTACGGCGTGGGGGTTCCGGTGCAGGCGGAGGACGAGACTATCGGTATCCTGTTTGCCGCCGCCTCCGCCGCCAGCCTGCGGGAGTTTATTTCCGAGCTGAGCAAGATGTTCCTTATCAGCGCTATTGTGGTGCTTTTCATATTTTCAGTGGTTATTTATATTGTGACCATCCGCCTGATCCGCCCCCTCAGGGATATGCTTGCCGCCACCCAATCCTTTTCCCAGGGGGATTTTTCCAAGCGGGTCAAGGTTTCCGGCTTTGACGAAATCGGCCAGCTGGCTATGGCCTTTAACAATATGGCGTCCACCCTTGCCACCACCGAGCTGACCCGCCGCTCCTTTGTCGCCAATGTATCCCACGAGCTGAAAACACCCATGACCACCATCAGCGGCTTTGTGGACGGGATGCTGGACGGCACCATCCCCGAGGAAAAACACCCCCAGTACCTACAGGTGGTTTCCAATGAGGTGAAGCGCCTCTCCCGGCTGGTGCGCTCCATGCTGGATTCCGCCCGGATTGAGGCGGGGGAGATGCATCTCTGCCTTACCCTTTTTGATATAAGCGAGCTGATCCGCCAAACCGTATTCACCTTCGAGCACATGATCGAGGAAAAGCAACTGGAAATCCGGGGGCTGGACATCGACAAAATAATGGTGCGGGCCGATTCGGATCTGATGCACCAGGTGGTATACAACCTGATAGAAAACGCGGTAAAATTCGTCAACCCGGGCGGCTGCATCGCCTTTAGCTACCACACCGACGCCCAGCGCACCTATGTCTCCATCCGGAACACCGGCGCCGGCTTGGATAAGGAGGAGGTTCCCCATCTCTTTGAGCGGTTTTATAAATCGGACAGATCCCGCAGCCTGAACAAAAACGGTGCGGGGCTGGGGCTGCACATCGTCAAGTCCATCGTCAACTACCACAAGGGCGAAATCATGGTTCGCAGCGTAAAGGGCGAGTTCACGGAATTTGAGTTTTGTATACCCAGCCCCTCCCCCGGAAAATAGCAGGGGTCGCGGAATGAATAGGTCACTATTGCGGCTTTCCGCAGAATTTGACAATTTCAAACGATAAATCCATCATTTTTGTTTATTTATCCTTCACAATTTCTGTGTATAATGGGAATAAAGGCAGAAAAACCATATAAATCACCTAGAGTATCGGAGGGTTTAGATAATGAGCGACTTGAACCAGAACGAAAACGCCCCTGCGGCTCCAGAGCAGGAGCCCCGGCAGGCCGCGCCTTCAGATCCGCCCGCGCCGCCGCCCCCCCCCGGCAGCAGCGGCCAGTATTGGTCCAGTCAGGATGCCCGGAGGGCCCAGCAGGGCTTTAATACCTACAACGGCCCCGGGGCTTACAGGCAGCCGCCTTATCAGCAGCGGCCCTATGAGCCCTATAACAGCGGCCATTACAGCGCCAGCCAATACAACGCAAACACCGGCTGGCAGCAGCCCCGCACCGGCGAGCGCAACGAGTGGAGCTTCGACGATTACGACCATTTTACCGGCGTTAAAAAGAAGAAAAGAAAGAACCACGGCCTGGTGGTTTTTGCCGTTTCGGTCATGGGAGTGCTTTTTGTGGCCCTGGTGGCATTAGCCGGGCTAAACCTTTACAATTCCATGACCGCCTCCGATACCCTCAATCCCGGTGCTGATTCCGCGTCATCCGCCCCGGCTGCCGCGGATGACCAGGCGGAGGCTTTTGTCCCAAAGGAACCGGGGGTCGAAATGAACCTTGCCAGCAAGCCCCAGGTGGCGGAGCCCGCGTCAGTGGACGGCCGCCTCACCATTCCGCAGGTAGCCAAAAAGCTGCTGCCCTCTGTGGTGAGCGTGGAAAATTACCAGAACGGCCAGCTCTTTGAGGCGGCCGCGCTGGGCAGTGGCATCATTATGAACGAGGAGGGCTATCTCATCACCAACCACCATGTGGTGGCGGACGCCATTGCCCTGAAGGTGACCTTGGACGACGGCACCCCCTACGAGGCCAAGCTGGTGGGATCGGATGCCCGCACGGATCTGGCGGTGCTGAAAATTGACGCTTCCGGCCTGACCCCCGCCGAGTTTGGCGACTCCACCCAGCTGGACGTGGGCGAAACGGTTGTCGCTATCGGAAACCCCGCCAGTATGCAGCTTAAGGGCAGCGTGACCCAGGGCATTGTCTCCGCCGTCAACCGCACCGTCATTGCCGGCGACTACTCCATGACCTTTATCCAAACCGACGCCGCCATCAACCCGGGAAATTCTGGGGGTGCGCTGGCCAACGAGTTTGGCCAGGTTGTGGGCATCAACTCCTCCAAGATCGTGCAGGAGGGATTTGAGGGGATCGGATTTGCTATCCCCATCAGCGACGCCAAGCCTGTTATAGACGACCTTGTAAACTATGGCCGGGTTAAGGGCCGGGTTATGCTGGGCATCACCGCCTATCCGGTGGATGAGATTACCGCCCGGAATTACAACGTCCCCATGGGGCTGATGATCCGGGAGATTACCCCCGGCTCCGACCTGGCGGCCAAGGGCGCCCAGGCCCGGGACATCATCACCCACATAAACGGGGAACGGGTTTTCAACTTCAACGACCTCCGGGCCGAGCTGGATAACTTCAAGGTTGGGGATCGGGTGCAGCTCACCTTGTTCCGCCAGTCCAGCGTCACCCAGGGAACCACCTTCGATATCACCATCACCCTGATGGAGGATGTGGGGTAAGGCGGATTCGCGCCCAATATAAACAATGAAATTCATGAAAGAAGGGAAGCTGCCATGACCGTATTAACTTTGGGGGATATTGTAGGTCAGGGCGGATGTGATTATGTGCGGGAAAAGCTGTCCGGCCTTAAGTCCCGCTATGGGGTAAACGTAACCATTGCCAACGGCGAAAACTCCGCAAAAGGAAACGGCATCACCCCTGCAAGCGCCCGGCATCTGTTTGACAGCGGCGTCGATGTTATCACCACCGGCAACCACGCGCTGCGCCGCAAGGAGTGTTACGAAGTCTTTGACCAGGGGAACGGCCTGATCCGTCCGGCCAATTACCATCCCTCCGCCCCCGGGACAGGCTGCTATATATTTGACGCCCGTTCCTTCCGGCTCTGCGTCATCAATTTACAGGGACTGGTCTACATGCAGAGCATCCAAAACCCCTTTGACTGTATTGACAATCTGCTGGCCACCCTGGATACTCCCAACATTATTCTGGACTTCCACGCCGAGGCCACCGCTGAAAAGCTGTGCATGGGCTACTATCTGGACGGCCGGGTATCCGCGGTGGTGGGCACCCACACCCATGTCCCCACGGCGGACGCAAGGGTGCTGCCCGGCGGCACCGGGTACATCACCGATCTGGGCATGTGCGGAGGCATGGGCTCGGTGCTGGGCGTAAAGGCCGGCCAGGCAGTCGGTCGCATGCGCACCAACCTGCCGGTGCGCTTCGAGGAGGATCCCCAGGATATCCGCCTCAGCGGCGCCGTGCTGGATATCGACGAATCCAGCGGCCGCTGTCGCGGTATCGAGGCCATCGTCATGGCGTAGCGGCATCAAGACCTTGGGCCGCTGCCTCTGGCTAGCCTTGTGTTTGGCGTTAGCCCTACAAAGGCAGCGCCGCGCCGGACGGCAGTCCGCCGACGGCGCACCCCGTGGCACCGCGCCAACAGCGTTTGCCAAGGAACACTGGATTCTTAAGGACTAGCAGTCCTTAAGCGGGGGTTTTAGGGGCCGGTGCCCCTATTTAAATATCGTAGATACCTCTAAACGGCTACAAGATTACCAAAGACGGCCACCCATAAACCAGGGGGGTCACGGGGGCCCTCCCCCGTGGGAATTTTGGTTACTTTTGTTCCTTCAAAAGTAACTGCCCGTCGCGGCATGAGCGACATGCCACCCCGTGGCACTGCGGTAACATATAACCCCACAGCGGCAACGCCTGATTAGATACGACAGTTATGCAAAAACTCCTCCAAGGTTCTACGGCGGATTTATAAAAAATATTTGGGAACCGGTTGACAAGAGGCGGCCGGTGGCATATACTGTAACCAATGGCATAGTCTGTTTCAGGGCGAGGTGAAAGTCCTCACCGGTGGTGATGAGCGTAAAGCTACAAGTCCACGAGCCGCTTTCCACAGGAAGGCAGCCGACAGGGTAGGAATCCCTGACCGACGGTTACAGTCCGGATGAAAGAAACAAGAGTTGATGTTTTTCTGCTTGCTTACTCTTGCGCCCTCATGTACCAATTTGAGGGCGCATTTTCGCGTTTTGAAAAACGCCGTGCGCGGCCGGGGCAGACTGCCAACAACAATTAGGAGGTTGTTTGTAATGTCTGTAAACGTAACAACGGCAAAAAAAAGCACCCGGATGGATGTGCGTAAAATCACCACCATGGGCATGCTGGTAGCGCTGGGGGTAGTGGCCGTGGCCCTTGTGGAGGTTCCCATCTTCCCGGCAGCGCCCTTCCTCAAGTATGATCCCGCCGATATCCCCATCCTTATCGGCACCTTGATTTACGGTCCCGGGGCCGGGCTCATTTTAACTGTCCTGGTGAGCTTTATCCAAAGCTTTATGATTCACGGCTCCAGCGGCATTGTAGGCTTCTTTATGCATGTGGTGGCCACCGGCGCTATGGCGCTTGTTGCCGGATTCATGTATCAAAAGGGCTCTCCCACCCGTTCTCGGGCGGCGTTGTCCCTCTCCCTGGGCGCGGCCACCATGGTGGTGTGCATGGTGGGCATGAACCTGATTGTCACCCCGATTTTTATGGGTGCTCCTGTTGAAGCGGTACTGTCCATGCTGGTGCCGGTAATCATCCCTTTTAACATTATAAAGGCCGGACTGAACAGTATTATTGCGCTTTTGGTTTACCAGTATGTGGAGCATATGGTTTCGCGCAATTAAGCATTGACAGATGCCTTATGCGGGTGTATAATATTAGCTACAATCAAATAACCCCTTATTAAGAGCGGCGGAGGGAACAGGCCCTTTGATGCCCGGCAACCTACAGTGTCTGTAAGGTGCCAAATCCTGCGGGTGAAACCGAGAGATGAGGAAGCGATAACCAAAAGCTCGGCGGTTGCCGGGCTTTTTCATATTCCCGCGCAGCCATAACAAAGGAGGAAGTAAAACGATGGCAAAATTTCTATTTACGTCCGAGTCCGTCACGGAGGGACATCCCGACAAGGTGTGCGACCAAATATCCGACGCCGTGCTGGACACGATACTGGCCCAAGACCCCACCGCGCGCGTGGCCTGTGAAACCGCTGTGACCACCGGAATGGTGCTCATTATGGGTGAAATCACCACCAGCTGTTATGTGGACATTCCTAAAATTGCCAGGGAAGTCATCACCGATATCGGCTATACCAGCTCCGAGGTGGGTTTTGACGGCAATAGCTGCGCCGTCCTGTCCTGCATTGACGAGCAGTCCCCCGATATTGCCCAAGGGGTAAACAGTGCCTGGGAGGTTCGCCAGGAGGACGATAAAAACGCGGAGGATCAGAACGGGGCAGGCGACCAGGGCATGATGTTCGGCTATGCCTGCGACGATACCCCCGAGCTGATGCCGATGGCCATTTCCATGGCCCACTTACTGGCTAAACGCCTAACCGAGGTGCGCAAGTCCGGGCAGCTTCCCTACCTCCGCCCCGACGGCAAAACCCAGGTGACCATTGAATATGAGGACGGCCGGCCGGTGCGGGTGGATACCGTCGTCATTTCCAACCAGCACGACCCGGACGTCTCCATGGAAAAAATGCGCGGCGACATTCAGCAGCATGTTATCAAGCAGGTAATTCCCGCCCATTTGCTGCGGGATACAAAGTACTACATCAACCCCACCGGCCGTTTTGTGGTGGGAGGCCCCCATGGCGACAGCGGCCTCACCGGGCGCAAAATTATTGTGGACACCTACGGCGGCTATGGCCGCCACGGCGGCGGGGCCTTCTCGGGAAAGGATCCCACCAAGGTGGATCGTTCAGCCGCCTACGCGGCCCGCTATGTGGCTAAAAACATTGTTGCCGCCGGTCTGGCCCGCCGCTGCGAGGTGCAGTTGGCTTACGCCATCGGCGTGGCAAAGCCTGTGTCTGTGAATGTCAACACCTTTGAAACCGGAACAGTGTCCGACAGCGCCCTGTCCGCGGCGGTATCCAAGGTGTTCCGCCTGACTCCCGCCGCGATTATTGAAGCCCTGAACCTGCGCCGCCCGATTTACCGAAACCTGGCATCCTACGGCCAAATGGGCCGGGAGGATCTGGATGTGGCCTGGGAAAAAACCGACAAGGTAGATGCCCTTCTGGCCGCCTTGAAATAAAATCTTAGCACCGATTCAGATTTGCCGATCAACAGATTGTTAAAATCGTAGAAACAGAACCACGGCGTTGCCCCACTGGGCCACCGTGGTTTTTTTATGCAATTTTATCCTACTAACTATTATGTTTGCCACGTCAATCTAATTTGACAATTTGGCAGAGAATGTCAGCAAAGAACCACCCCGGCGCTCCGCGCCACCCCTCCAAGGAGGGGAATTTAAGGCTGCTTTCAGCTCTATTCCCCTCCCTGGAGGTCCATCCGCAGACGGCGGGGTGGTTCCGACGTAAATTAGATTAACGTGTTATGTTTGCTTATAAATCAAACCGCCCCTACAAAAACAGCGCCGCGCTGGGCGGCAGCCCACCGACGGCGCACCCCGCATCACCGCGCCACAGCGTTTGCCAAGGAATACTGGATTCTTAAGGACTGGAAGTCCTTAAGCGGGGTTTTAGGGGCAGGTGCCCCTATTTAAATATCGTAGATACCTATAAACGACTACAAGATTACAAGAGACAGCTACCCAGAAACCAAGGGGGGTCACGGGGGCCCTCCCCCGTGGGAATTTTGGTTACTTTTGTTCCTCCAAAAGTAACTGCCCGTCGCGGCATGAGCGACATGCCTCCCTGTGGCACAGCGGCACCGCCAGAGCGTATCGGCAACCCCTGACTAATATAGTCAGATTTGTAATTTATATAAATGTCCGATTTATTTGCATTTTGTTATTGACTAGTCAGCGCTAAGGGTGTATAATTAGTATAGAACATAAGTTCATAACTCTTTTCCAAGTAAGGAGGTGAGCACGATTTCAACATTAAGCTTAGACAGCGACGCAGTATATGAACTTCCTGACTGGGATACGGATCCCCGCCTTTTGCCAACCAGCTTCCGCAGGACGGACAATTCCCGGAGGGTGCGGCATTATAAGCGCGCGGTGAAAATAGCAATTAAAAAATGCCTGACCGAAACACAGCGCCAGCAGTTGAAGATGTTTTACTGGCAGGGGCTGAACAAATCCGAAATTGCCGTCCGGCAGGGCAAGGGGTGCTCCGCTGTGACAAAATCCCTCCGGGCCAGCGAGAACGCTATTAGGGAGTTTGTGGAAATGTATCTGGATATCTATGATAAGGTGGAGCAGGAATGGTTGCAGGAGGAATAAGCGCATATCGTATAAAAAGGAGGATCAATATGGGGGATATGGGGAATATGCAGGACACCATTAATCAATATATGGACAGCTGCCGGCAGGCCAGGAAGGGAATCGACGATCTGAACGAGCAAATCATCCAGGCGCAAAAAGAGGGAACGGGGTTACAGGGCCTCCAGGAGCGGCGGTATCTTCTTTACTCCGAGCTGGCGGATATGCAGGCTGCAATTACCGCCATGAAGGAGTATCTGGACACCGGGGCGGCGCGGGAGGCCGGTTAACCCTATTGCGCGCGATTTTAAATCGTGGAAGGGGGGATAGGTCAAATTTCCCCGGCTTCCGGCTTGAGGGTAATAACCGGCTGGTCCCCCGTTTATCCGAAATAAGACACAAAGAAGCTGCCACACAACAAATGTAGTTGCATGGCAGCTTCTTTGTGCGCTTTAGCGTGATGAGCTTCCGGTTTTATACAAAAAGCGTCCCGCGGATTTCACTCAGGTGCCCCGCTGCACCAACGCGGCCACGGCGGTGATGTCGTCCTCCCGGCCATCCACCCGGCGGAGCTTGGCGGTGGCGGTAATTTTTTCGCACAGCGCCTGAACGTCGAAGGCGGCGTGGTTTTCCAGCTCGGATTTTATCCAGTCGGCGCCGGTGGCAATTACGCCGTCGGACACCATGAGAATGAGATCCCCCTCGTGGAGGGTGAGGCTGCTTTTTTCAAAGGCAACTCCCCGAAGAATACCGGCGGGAAGGGAGGTGGATTCTATATACCCGGCCTTTCCGTTTTTTACCACATAGGTGGGGGCGGCCCCCGCTTTATAAAACTCCGCTTTGCCGGTAAAAAGATCCAGGGAGCAGATGTCGATGGTGGCCAGGGATTCCTCCCCGGATTTGATAAGCAGGGCGGAATTCACCATTTTGAGGGCCGCCTCATAACCGATTCCCACCGAAATCAGCCGGGAGATAAGGCCGGAGGCCATAGCGGAATCCACGGCGGCGCTGCCGCCGCTGCCCATCCCGTCACTAATGATGAAATGGCATTTTCCGTTTTTGTTCCGGATGTAATCATAGGCATCGCCGCAAAGGCGTCCGGCTCCCGCCGCGATTTGATGCGCTCCGATGGATACCGTAAGGGCCGCCTTTTCGGTGTAGAGCACCGAGGTGTATTTCTCCCGGGCCGTCACGCCGGGGATATCGAAATCCGCCTCCAATATGGTGCATAGATCCAGGGCCGACCGGGATTTGTGGAGCTTTGCCGCCTGATAGCCGGGTATCTGCACCTCCAGGCTGATTCGGTCAAATTCATCGGTGTAGCAGATCACCTGCCGGGCCGTGATACCCTGCTTTTCAAAATACTCCTCCACCGCCCTGTTTTTTTGGGGATCCATCAGCTTCAGGTTTCCCATTTCCCCGGCAATTTCATCCAGCATCAGGGCGATGCCCTCAAATTGATCGGTAACCACCCCGCGCACCTTGGATACCTTCCGCTGAACTCCCTCCCTGGCCACATAATCGTGAAACTGGGCGTTGAGGGCGGCGGTAAACTCGTCCAGCTTGCAGCAGGTATCCTGAAAGCGCTTGGGAACCTGCGCCTTTGTAATGCTGCCCTCCCGCTTGAGCTGGGTGATGCACTGGTTCATGGAGGCGACTGTGTCGGAGTATTTAAACTGCCAGCAGGCGGTTTTGGAGCCGCAACGCATGCAAACCTGCTCCGCCACCCGGGTATATACATTGGAGAAGCCGCTTCCCTCCATTTTGCCCAGCCGCTCGCTCACCTGCTGGGTGGTGGCGCATATCTCCTTGAGGGCGCCGGAGATATCCTCTACCCTTTCGCACAGGGCCTTTTGGGTGGTATTGTCCGGGATGCTGCCGATGTGATGCAGCGTGCCCAGCCTGGAGGCAAGGCTTTGAGGGAGGGCAACAAAGAGGACGGTGGCCGCGAACACCTCTAAAATGGAGGTGTAAACGGCGGCGTATTCCAGGGTGAACAGGGCGACGATGGTGTTGATAAAGATATAAGAGGCGGCGGTGGCAACGCGGCCCATGCCGCCGAAAACCCCCGCCACCAGCCCGCCAAGGCCGGAGGTAATGAGCAGAAAGCTGTAATCTCCCCCGGCCAGCCCCAGGGCGACGCCTGCGGTGACGCCGGCAATGGCTCCGCCGGCCTCCCGGAGGTAGCGGGCGCAGAGGAGCACCGCCACCACCGCCAAAATCCGGCCCAGGGAAAACCCGGCGATCTGAATGGAGGAGATCCCCATAAGCGTGACAGCCAGGGCTATGGCGATGCAGGAGAGGTCGGAGCGCCCCCATGAGTTCAGGCCCCTGTCCAGGCAACCCAGCGCCCGGCTGAAGAAATAGGTGGCCCCGCACACCAGAAAGAGCTCGGCCATACACATGACCACATCGTAGAGGGTGGCGTCGGCCAGCACCAAAATGGCCGCGTTGGCCACCGCCAGGGAGAAGCTCGCAATGGTTGCCGCCACGGCCACCTGGTATTTAGGAAGCGCCTTTGGCCCGAAAAGCCACCGCGCCGCCAGTGCCATCAGCACGGCTACAATGTATTTCATGCTGCCGTCTGCCATAGGGGAAAAGGTATATCCCAAAATAGCCCCGGCGGCGGCCGTCACCGCGCATCGGGCGGACACCGCGGCGCAAAACGCTACCCCGAAGGGGGAAATCCCCCCTAATATGCAGGAGCCCGCCATGAAGAATCCGGCAATAAACGCCCCCAGCTGCTGCGTAACCTCCTGATGACTGCGGAGAAGGTGCTTGCCTCTCTCCCATAGGGATACCCCTACCAAATCCGTCCTGTTCTGCATCTGCCTACTCCTTCGCCCATATAATTCCTTTTTTATCCTGTTCCTTCAGGTATTACCCTCTGTATATTAAGTTTAGTCACAGACGTATAAGGATTTTGTCGAAGAAAAGGAATAATTTTCCATATTGTAATATCTTTTGCAGAAAACCTCGAGTTCATAATAGATTTGAGCGTGCCAAACCTGATGTAGAAAAAAAGGCGCATATAGTATATAATAGGGATATCTTTTTATGAACCGCAATAAATGGCATTGATTTTAATGAAAATGAAAAGGACGTCAGCCATGGCGAAAATTCGTTTCGGATTGATTAGTGGTTTCAGGCTGCAAAGCATTTTAGTCAAAACGCTTGTGGTTTTGTTTATACTTATCGCGCTTACAATTAGCAGCGTCTATCTCCTGTTCCGAAACATGGTGACGGAACGGTACAGGGAGGAAACCATCGCGGCCCAGCATCTGCTCCTTTCAAAAATCAGCAACTCCGTTGACACGGCTATCCTGCGGGTGAACCGGAATATGAACCGCCTGTTCACCAATCAAAATGTAACCGGGTTGATGATCTCGCCTGCCCGTTATGATTATGACCGGCTTGTGGACGTAATGGACAGCCTTTTTCAATTGGCAAAGCAGGATGCGCTGATCCGCCAATCCTCTTTATACGTTTTCGGCAATGACATGGTCTATTCCTCCGACGGGGAAATTGGTACGATTCTCGACAGCAGGGACAAGGATGCAATCATCTCCTGCCTCACGGCTACCGACGAAATTAACGTATTCAACCTGGAAAACCGCTCGGTCGGCCTGCTGGAGTCAGATGGACGGCTGTTCTTATTCCAGCGGTATCCCAGCGTTATGGCCAACGGTCTTCTTGTCGTCGAGCTGAATACCCAACACTTTCGTCAGGAGGCGGTGGAATTCGGCAACCGTGACCGCTATGTCGTGCAGGTTTACGATCAGAACTTTCGCCCCCTTTTCCCAAAACAGGAGCCGATGGGAGCGATCCCGATGGGCGCGGATGAATTTCACAGCGTGGTGCAGGAGGATGAAACGGTTTATGCTTACCGCTCGGAGATATCCGGCCTGACCGTCTTGACGCAGATTCATGCCAGTGAGCTTATGCCCTCCATTCAATCGACGGTATCCGTTGCCTTTCCGTACCTGATCGTCATGGTTCTGCTCATTGTTCTGTTTGCGTTCTACCTGATCTGGACGACCTACAAGCCGGTGCAGGATGTTGTTTATTCCATGGCTGCTTCAGGCCACAAGAAAAAAAACGACACCACGCGAAATGAGTTTGAAATTATCCGCACCACCTATCAAAGCAGTGAGCGGAAGAACCAGATGCTTTCCGAGCTCTTGTCGGAGGTGGCGCCTGCCGTCACGGAAAGGGCTTTCCAATCGCTGCTTTCGGAGGCGCCGCCGGAGGAGTCCGTCATTGGCTCCATACTGCAAAGCGTTTCCAGCCCGTTTCAAATGGACGCGCGGTATATGGTGATCTTCCTGCAATTATCCGCCGATCCGAAACGGGAATCCTTTCTGCTGGACGCGGAGATCAACAATATCTGGTTTCTCAACCTCTGCCAGAATTACTGGGAAAAACGGGCGCAGAGCTATTTTTTGCTGCTGCCCTTCCAGGTGTGCGTAGGGATTCTCAGCTTCGGCGGGGAGGTGACCAAATCCAAGACCAAGCTGTTGGTGGCGGATTTTGAAACCATCATCGCGGAGCAGACGAAAAACCTGCGCTACACATGGGATATGGGCGTCGGGCAGCTGCATGTGGGCATTATGGAGGTTCGCGCCTCCTATCTGGAGGCGCGGGAGGATTTGAACCGGAGGCTGTATTACCGCGAGGAGCGGGAGGCTCCCGACAGCTCCCGGCGGGGCGATGCTCCCGACACCGCTTATTACACCGGCAGGATACGGCAGATGCTGGGCTTTGCCGTGGACGGAGAAATGGACGCTGCCGTCGCCGGGCTGTCTGTCCTCAAGGAGGCCCTTGACCAGCAGAAGGAGGGCGGCGGGGAATACCGCGTATTCCGGGATATTCAAAACGTTGTCGCGGAGGAAATGATCCGGTACCACATCGACCTTACCCAACAGAACCTCCTGCAACCGGCGCGCCCCTTGAACCGCGCCGCCGATGCCGCCGCCACGCTGGAAGAGACGGATTCCTTTTGCAGGGAGGCGTTCCAATTGCTGGCCGCCGCCGGCAGGAAGGGGCGCAACAAGCATGTGGACAGCGCCAAAAAATACATAGCCGACAATTACGCCGGAACGACGCTGTCCCTGGATGAGGTAAGCTCTCACGTCGGCATTAGCGGCTCCTATCTGTCCCGGATCTTTGCCGAATCGCTGGGATGCGGCTTTCTCGACTACCTCAATCAGTTCCGCATCGAAAAGGCCCGGCAGCTGCTGCTGGCGACGGATTTGCAAATCGCTGAAATCGGATATCAGGTGGGCTTCAATTCATCCCAGAGCTTCACACGGGTTTTTAAGAAAATTATGGAAATTACCCCCAGCGCGTACCGTGAATCCATGCGGGGTATGTCGAAACAATAAGGGAGGGCAGGCCATGGGGAAATACCGTCTGATTATACCGGTGCTCGTCATCGCGCTGGCGCTGGCGTCCTGTGCGACCCGGCTGGGCGATTTCACTCCCGTGGATGAGGGATCCACGGCTGGCAGCGCCATAGGGAATCCCCCCTCCCCGTCGGGCTCGGTTATTATCGTCCTGCGCCACGACGGCACGGAGGATTCGCTTACGCATAAGGGCGCATTGCGCTTTAAGGGACATTTGGAAGCCTTGTCCGATGAAAAAATCAAGGTGGAGGTCTATCCGGCCAACAGGCTGGGCAACCGGGAGGATACGGAATATGCCTTGCGCTACGGCACCGTAACCATGTATATCGGAGAGCCCTTGTACGGCGTGCTGCCCTGCGTCGCGTGGACGCCGCTTTCCGGCGGCATGGAGCTGTACGAAGGGAAGGTTCTCCAAGGGAAGATCCGGGACATGATTGACGACGAGTGCGTGGAAAACGGCGTGCTGTTTCTTGGAACCATCTCGGACGAATACCTGCTGGTAAGCAGCCGCCGCCCCCTTGAAGCCGTCGGGGATTTCAGCCGGTTGCGCGTCGCCTCTCCAAGGGCGGGGAGCGGCGTGGCGTTTTGGGATGCCTTGGGCTCGTCGCTGGTGGAAAGCCCGGCGGATCAAATTTACACCGCCATACAACAAGGCATCGTGGATGCGCAGGAGGACACGGCGCAGGGCAATCTGGTCATGCAAATCGCCCGGCACCATTCCTATGTGACGCTTCTCAATCACAGAATTTCCAGCAGGGCGGCATATATCAACCGCAAATTCTATGGGAACCTTTCGGCAGACCAGCAGAGGATGATCGACGAATCCATTTTGGAGGCCAGGCGGTACATGGAGATCTATATCGAGAGCTCCTACACCAACATCATGTGGCGGCTGGAGGACGCGGGCGTGTCTGTAAGGGAAGCGCCCCAGAGCTTGCGGGAAGAAATCCGGCAATTGACACGAGATCCGCTGATCGGGGATCTGAAGGCCCGGTATGGGGATGAGCTGGTGGACGCCGTCATCGAGGGCCTGGAGTCGTAAGACGGAAAACTGAATAGGGATAATCCAGACCAATTTTTTGAATACCGGTCTGGATTTTGTCTTGTCCGCAACATTTAATTTTTGCACCGGCATTCAAATTTTGTGATTTTGTCAATAATGCATGGTGATTTCAATATTTGGCGGCTGACAACTGTGCGAAAACACCTTATACTGCAAATGTACCCCGAATCTGGCGGACTGCCGGGCGGGGGGAAGCAAGAGAGTGAGAACGCGCGGCAAAATGATTGACGGAGAGGAGACGTTAATTACACTATGGCAAAAACAGTAACCGTCAGAGATTTGGAAATCGGGGCGGGTACCCCAAAGATTATTGTGCCGATTGTGGGAAAGACACAACAGGAGGTTCTGTGGAAGGCGGCGGCCTTTCAGGGAGTAAAAATGGATGTGGTGGAGTGGCGCGTTGATTTTTGCGAGGATGTCTTTGACACGCCCCGGATGCTGGAAACCCTCGCAAAGCTGCGGGAGGCCCTTGGAAATCTGCCGCTGCTGTTTACCTTCCGGACACAAAAGGAGGGCGGGGAGAAGGATATCTCCATGGAGGCGTACACGTCCCTGAACAAGGCGGTGGCGGAAAGCGGCCACGCGGATCTCATCGACGTGGAAATTTTTTCTGGGGACGATGTGGTGGCTGAAAATATCCGGAACATCCACGGCGCCGGAAAGCTGGTGGTGGGCTCCAACCACGATTTTCACGCGACGCCGCCCAAGGACGAGATCGTTTCAAGACTGCGAAAAATGCAGGAGCTGGGCGCGGATATTCCCAAGATTGCCCTGATGCCCACCTGCACGGCGGACGTGCTGACCCTGCTGGCGGCGACCAACGAGATGAAGGAGCAATATGCCGACCGCCCGGTCATCACCATGTCCATGGGAGCGACCGGGGTAATCAGCCGCCTTTGCGGCGAGGTATTCGGCTCCGCCATGACCTTCGGCGCGGTTGGCCAGGTTTCCGCTCCCGGACAGATTCCGGTGAAGGAGCTGGCGGAGGTATTGGAGATTTTACATAACGCGATTTGATAAATTTGGAGGGATTTTTAATGAAAAGAAATAAGCTGTTTGCATGGATGTTAGCGGGCGCGATGATGATTTCCCTTGCCGCGTGCGGCGGCGGCACAGCCTCCGGCACCCCAAGCACCGCCCCGGCGGCCAGTGCGGCCCAGAGCGGCGCTCCGTCCGCGGCTCCGTCGAATGGGAGCTTCCCCAGCCAGAACCTCAACGGAATTGTTCAGTGGGGCGCGGGCGGGGGAACCGACTCCCTGATGCGGCCCCTCGCCGCCTTGGCCGAGCAGGAGTTGGGCGTGTCCATCATTATGCAGAACATGACCGGAGCCACCGGCTCCATCGCCACCCAGTATGTCTACGACGCGGCGGCCGACGGCTACAACCTGCTGATGGGAGCTGAAAATCCAGCGCTTTACAAAGCGCTGGGCATCAGCGAGCTTACCTATGGGAATTTTGACTGCGTGTTCCTTGTGGGAGACGAAACCGTGGGGATCATCGTGGGCAAAAACTCCAAATATAACAGCTTCACCGAAATTGTCGAGGCTGCCTTGGCCAATCCCGGAACCATCAAGCTCTCCACCACCGGCAAGGGCGGCCTTCCCTGGGAGGCGGGCGCGTTTATCACCGATGTAACCGGCGCAACCTTTAATCAGGTTCCCTATGACAGCGACGCTTCCGCCAAAACCGCCGTCATGAGCGGAGAATGCGACTTCACGGTCTGTAAGGTGCAGTCGGGCATTGAGGATTACAAGGCGGGTGAGATCAAATTCCTCTGCATGATGGCGAAGGAGGCAGTCCCCACCATGCCGGATGTCCCCCTTATCACCGCTGAATACGCCGATTTTGAGAAATATCTGCCCTGGGGCCCCTTCTACGGCATCTTTGCGAAGGAAGGAACCGATCCCGCGGCCGTGCAGGCGTTGAGCGACGCCTTTGTCAAGGTGGGGCTTGATCCGGAATACCAGAAGGTCATGGAAAACTACAACATCAATTACCTTGGGCTTGCCGGTGAGGAAGCGAAGAGCTTCATATCAAACTGGGAACAAAACACCATCTCCGCGCTCACGAGCAGCGGCGCCTTGGGCTGATCGAACAGCCGGCCTCTGGGACTGGGGTGCCAGGCACGTCCCTGTTCCCCCAGTCCCCTCTCTCAAATAAAACAGTTATTTGGAAAGGAGGGTTGACCGGTTGCCCTTCAGCCGGTCACACGCTTTATGGATGCATACAACGACGCGGTGGATATCGCTGAAAACCCGGAGGCCGCGCAGCCTCAGGATTCCTTGCCCAAGCCGGATTTGCAGCCTGGCGAAAAGGTATTTACAGTGGCGCTCTTTTTGGTGGGGGTATTCTTTTTGATCCAATCCCTCATGCTATGGGGACGGGTGGAAGCGCCAAAGATTTCGTCCGCCGCCGCCCTGCCCCTGTTTTGCAGCGGCTTGTGGACAATCCTGACATTTGTAATCATGATAGAAAACCTCAAGAAAACAACCGCCCTGAGCTCCTTGCAGGGGGACGCCATGGCGGCGCTGAAAAAGGGCCTTGCCTACGCGTTCCCAAGATCCGCTCTGGTTATGCTGCTTGCCATCGTCGCGTACTGCGTGTCCCTGCTGCTTAACGCCAGCTTTTACATTGTAACGCCCTTGTTCCTGTGGGGGTCGATGTGCTACCTGATGCGTAAGGATTATGTAAAAAATATTCTCTGGACAGCGCTCTGCATGGCATTTATTTTCCTGGTGTTCCGCATGCTGTTCGGCGTCATTCTGCCTTAGGAGGGAAAGACTTGGAAGCTTTATCCTATCTGTCAGTTCTCTTTACCAACCCGCTGTTAATCCTTCTTGTGGCGATCGGTACCGGCGCGGGCGTATATATCGGCGCGATTCCCGGCCTGTCCGGAACCATGGCGGTTTCGCTGCTGGTATCATTTACCTTTGGGTGGGAAACCAACAGCGCCCTTGCGCTGATGATCGGCGTCTTTGTGGGCGCGGTGTTCGGCGGTTCCCGCTCCGCCATTTTGCTCAACATCCCGGGAGCGCCGTCCGCGGTAGCCACCGGCCTGGACGGTTATCCCCTCGCCAAAAAGGGGCTGGCCGGGGAGGCCATGGGAACAGCCACCACCCAGTCGTTTATCGGCACCGTGCTGGGCATCGTGGCGCTCGCGTTCTGCGCGCCGCTGGTATCCAAACTGGCGCTCAGCTTCCACTCGGTGGACTACCTGATGCTTGCGTTCATGGGCCTTATGATGGTTGGCAGCCTGGGGGCGAAATCCATGAAGCGCGGCCTGATTACCGGAGCGATCGGTCTTTTCCTCGGCTGCGTGGGCGTGGATCCGCAGACGGCGGTTCGCCGCTTTACCTTTGACATTGTTTACCTCAACTCCGGTGTGGACTTTGTGGTGGCGATGATCGGCTTATTCGGCGCTTCGGAAGCGCTGGTGCAGCTTTCGGATATGAATGTGAAGCCGGTCAAGCAAAAAGCAAGCAAGGTTGTCCCCAAATGGAGTGAAATCACGAAGCACCTGCCCCTGACACTCCGTTCCTCTGTGCTCGGCGTATTGGTGGGCGCGCTTCCCGGCGCGGGCGGCGATATCGCGGCACTGCTGGCCTACGACCAGGCTAAGCGTTCGGTGCGCAATCCGGAGGTTCCCTTTGGGGAAGGCGCTGTGGAGGGCATCATTGCGCCGGAGTCGGCCAACAACGCGGCAATTGGCGGCGCGTTTATCCCCATGCTGACACTGGGTATTCCCGGTGACGCCATTACCGCCGTCATGATAAGCGCCCTGACTATTCACGGTCTGCGTCCCGGCCCCAACCTTCTCAACACAACCCCCCACCTGTTCTGGCTGATCGTGGGCTGCCTGATGTTCGCTTCGGTTTTCCTGCTGGTGTTCGGTCTGACCGGCATCAAGGCATTTACCAAAATCGTCGAGATCCCCAAGGGCATTTTGATGCCGCTGATTATGATCCTTTCGGTGATCGGTGCGTTTGCCATCCGCAACAGCGTCTACGACATCCTCTGGATGTTTGGCTTTGGCATCCTCGGTTATTTCCTCAAGCGCTTCGATTATCCGGTTGCGCCGGTGGTTCTCGGCATTATCCTCTGCACCCTGTTTGAGGACAATTACCGCCGGGGCGTTATGCTGGAGGGGTCGATCCCGGCCATGTTCGCCAGCATTTTCACCAGCCCCATTTCCATCGTCCTCTTTGTATTCATTGTGGCTCTGTTTGCGACACAAAGCAATTGGTACAAAAACTGGCGGAAAAAGAAGGATGATGAGTTGTTCGCCAAGCGGGAAGCCAAGACGGTTTAGTGAGATTGTCCGGCACAGCCTGGAGATTTCCGGCTGCGCGCTAGAATCCGGGCATAAAAGACACCCCGAAAACAAGCCTCCCCTCAGCTCAAAACGGCTGCGGGGAGGCTTGTTTATTGACTGTCATTTAATTAAATTTAATACTTCTTCAACTGATAATCCTTTTTCATTAGCGGCCTGTATGATCTGTGCGGCAACTTCGGCCTGATGGGTTGATTCCAACTCTTTACGCTGGGATTGCAGCGCTTTAATCTCACTCTGCTTCTTTTGTATTTTCGCGTCAATCTCTGCTATCTGATAAGCTACTGTTTTCTTTACGCCACGGGCCATGCTATCACACTCCTATAATTTTTAAATATATTCTACACCATTATAGGATAATTGTCGAGAATTTATTCTGGCTGTGGCTGTTACGCTGATTTTTTGGCTTAATGCTGTGCACTTTGCCTGCCGCTGCGCGGCGGTTCCGGCGTTACCGCTGTGTGCTATGCCTGCCGCGGCACAGCGGTTTATGCGTTACCGCTGTGCGCTTTGCCTGCCGTTGTGCCACGGGTTGGCATGTCGCTCATGCCGCGACGGGCAGTTACTTTTGGAGGAACAAAAGTAACCAAAATTCCCACGGGGGAGGGCCCCCGTGACCCCCCTGCACTATGGGTAGCCATCTCT
>Ga0153996_1000091_pt1 | contig 54397 bp, 43 predicted proteins | sample TSNC080MetaG_FD_104728 | JGI IMG/M metagenome (GOLD analysis project Ga0153996, IMG submission 104728) | Attine ant fungus gardens microbial communities from North Carolina, USA - TSNC080 MetaG | ecosystem: Host-associated > Fungi > Mycelium > Unclassified | place: USA: North Carolina, Lumber... | reverse complement strand
GCATTGCTTAACCTTTTAATGATAGTATTTATTAGGTTTAAAATGTATAAAGCTAACTATAGTTAAAATTGCATTTATATATGGATTCCCTCTTTCCATGAACTGGGGAATCCTTTTTTTAATCTCATTGATGAATTATATGTGTTTGTAATCGTTCTGATTGAATAACTAATAGCACAATCAAACGAAGTAATATGATTATTTAGTTGACTTATTACGTTTATTGTACTACACTATATATATTAAGAATTGTTAGAGGGGGATAGTAATGCAAAATTACAAGACAGTAGAGGAAATGGCGATTGAATGGAATGTTTCACCAAGACATATTCAAAATTTATGTAAAAATAATAAGATAGAAGGAGCCATAAAACGTGTTGGGGCTTGGTTTATTCCAGTGAATGCACCAAATCCTTTGAAAAACACAAAATCTGATACGATACATTTTAAGTTTATCGGTACGAAAAAGAAGATTTTTGATAGTGCTATTGAATTATTCTCAAAAAATGGGTTTGATAATATCAGCATTAATGATATTACCAAGGCTGCAGGTATTAGACAATCATCGCTATATAATCATTTTAAATCAAAACAAGAAATACTGGATACTATTTATGATTTTTTTAGTTATCATTACCTTAAGAATCGACCAAGTATTAGTGATTTAGAACCAATTTTACAAGAAGGAAGTCTTCTTGATATAATATATTGTTTAAAATATGAATTTGATGAAGAATATGTTCAAAGGATGTTAGATATTACAAAGCTTATATATCAAAGAATTGCTATTGATGAAAGTGCAAGAGAAATAACGAAATCATTAATGCTAGAAGAAGGAATTCATTTTGTTGAAGCTGTTTTTAATAAAGCTGTACAGATAGGTAGAATAGCACCTTTTGATACACATGCAATGGCAATTTTTATCAATAGTACTAGATTGTTTACACTACATAATTGGCTAATTGATCCGTCAATTGAAAATATGTCAGAAGGGGTTAAACAAGAGTTAAATCAATATCAATATGCAGCCAAACTATTAACTGATTTAAGAGATTCAGGATAAAGTAATAAATAATTTATAATAGGAAATATTTTATTAATCAAATGTATATTGGATTCATTATTCAACTACAAAGCAAAAATATTACCAATTAAAATTCATTGTAATTTTCAATTTGGTTGAATCATGAGTATCCCCCACATGGTGGAGACGATCCAGGTGCTGTTGGAAATGAAATTATAGAAAAAGAATATACATTAAAGATATCACAGTATATGGCCAATCGTTTTCGAGAACTAGGAATTCCTTTTGCTATGACTAGAAATACCGATGAAACATTATCTAATGCAGAAAGAGTTCGTAGAATGAAAGAACCATTTGGAGATGTTTCTAATGCTATTGTTATTTCAAATCATATTAATGCAGGTGGTGGTGAAGGGGCAGAAGTTATTTATGCACTACGAAACACACCTGAGTTAGCAACTGCGATTTTAACAGAGATCGGTAATGCTGGTCAAAAAACAAGGAGTGTATATCAAAGAAGATTACCAGATGATCCAACAAAAGATTATTACTATATAATGCGTGATACAACGAATCTACAAACAACCATTGTTGAATATGGCTTTCTAGATAATCCTAATGATGTGTTAAGACTTCAAAAAAATTGGGATAAATATGCAGAAGCAACGGTTAAAGCGGTAGCTGAGTATATGGGTTATAACTATAGCGAACCACAAGTTGGTAAAGTTACGTATATCGTACAAGCAGGTGATACATTATGGTCTATAGCCACAAAATTCAATACGACAGTAGATGAAATAAAAAGACTTAATAATTTAACAACTAATACAATTAATATTGGGCAACAACTGATTATCTCTGGTTCTGGAATAGGTACGACTCCCCCTAGTGGTAATATTGTATATGTTGTCAAACCAGGTGACACTCTATGGGCTATTGCTAATAGGTTTGATACAACGGTTGAAGCTATTATACAACTTAATAACTTAACAAGTTATACGTTAAGTATCGGCCAACAGTTATTTATACCTGGAGTAAGTATCGAAACTCCAGAGACAAATCCTACTGTGCATATTGTTCAAGCTGGAGATACTTTATATTCTATTGCCAATAGATTTAATACAACAGTAGCAAATCTTAGAGCTTGGAATAATCTAACAAGTGATATATTATCTATTGGTCAACGTTTAATAGTTTCTAAAGAGACAACACCACAATTTACAACCTATACTGTTGTTGCTGGGGATAGTCTATGGTCAATTGCAAATCGTTTTAATACAACAGTTGAGGAATTAAAAAGAATCAACAATCTAACAAGTAATATTTTAAGTATTGGTCAACAATTATTAATCCCTTCAACAAGTGCTAATTATTTTATTTATACTGTTGTTGCTGGTGATACTCTTTGGTCAATTGCTTCAAGATTTAATACGACGACTGCTGAACTACAGAGAATTAATTCATTAACTAATACTCTATTAAGTATTGGCCAACAATTAAGGATACCTTCTAGTTAATAACTTTTTATATAAAAATATTGTAATTATAAAACAGTCCTATGGCTAATTGCCACAGGACATTTTCAAACTATTATAAGATATTTTTATAAATCCATTTAGCAACACCATCATCATTATTCGATGTTGTATGATCAGTTGCCGCTTCTTTTACTTCATCAATTGCATTTTCAACAGCAACACTAATGCCACAGAAATCAAACATTTGAATATCATTAGAATCATCACCAAAGCAAGCAATTTCACTAGGCAAAACATTCCACAATTGACATAAATATTCAATGGCTTTTGCTTTTGTTACTGATTTATGTAGTACTCTACAAAGATTAGTTCCTTCAATGCAATGGGCGTACATGTAATTTGGCAGAAGGCTTTGAATCGTAGGAAGATCTTCAATGGAAGGTAAATCTAAAATAATTCTAGTTGTGAGGATATTTGGCAAATCAGAAAAATCGGTAATCACATAGTTTTTTTCATGTGAATCTACTTCCCAAATATTATGATTTGCATAGGCAGTTTCATTCATCTCTATTGTAATTCGTCTATCTCCATAATGTTTTAGTAATAAGGGTAAAACTTGATCAAGTTCATCTTTTGACATTCCTTGTTCATAAACTAATTGATTATTAATAAAAGTTTTACTACCATTAAATGTAATGAGGGCATCATAAGGAAACAGGGTAGTTACATTTAATCTAGTTAACACACGCAATGCTCTAGCGGTTGCTGGTACAAATTTAACACCTTTTGCTCTTGCTTTTTTAATAGTTTCTAAGGTGTAATTTGAAATGTTTTTTTCATCATTTAATAAAGTAGCATCTAAATCTGTTACTATCATTTTTATTGGTTGCATGTATAATCTCCTTTATTTTATCGTAGTTATAATTATATCAAATAATACGATAGAGGTAAATGGAGAACCATTTTATATTTCTTTAGTTTACTGCTATTATTTATCACATAAAAAGATTAAGTCAAGCATCAGCAATGATGCTTGACTTAATCTTTTTTCTGTTTTCATTTGTTCTGTATATTCTTTTTATTATTTTTCTCCAATATAGCGATACGCAGTAGAACGTCCTTTATGTAGTTTTTCAATACTCTCAGTTTTCAACAAGCTAGATAATGTAAGAGAGATTGTAGCATCGCTGATATTCACAAAGAAATCTCTAATCATCTGCTTGGTTACTTCGCCATCAATCGCTTTTATGTATTTTTCAATGATTTTTTGTTTGATGATTACATTTTCATTCAAATCAGATATCCATTTGTTGTAGAAGCAGCATGCTTTCTGTACCATATTCATCCAAAAATCAAAGATTGGTCTATAATCGTTGATTTCCTGATCCCAATGTAGCATCCCTTTTTCAATTGAAGAATACAACTCGACACTATCTTCGTGGAGTAGATATTCTAAACAGATATATTCAAAGATAGGAAATCCCGCATTGTGAAGTATATGAAGTAACAACAATTTAACCAATATCAAAGAGTTCTTTTCAAATGGCTGTATATAAGTTATGTCTACGATAAAAACAGGGATAATGTACAGCACATTAATTACTTTATTTGAAAGAAACCACTGGCATTGGCTACAAATACGTTCAAAAGCTTCCAGAGCATCAGTTGCTGGAATGGGTTGGCATTTAAAAAGATAATCGTTCGCTTTTTGATACACAGGTTCATTTGAGGTTCTCCAAATCGTTTGCTTATCTGGTAGCTGAGAGAAAAGTAGTTGATGCAACTTTTTTGCAGCTGTGAATACATCATCGCTTTCAAGTTCTCCAGTATGAATTGCTGTAAAAGCTTTTTGATAACCAAGGGCTAGCTTTTCTTCATAAGAATATGGTATACTATCATTCAATACAAGATCGATAATACGGGGTTTATCGATTACTCTATAATCGGTACTCAAAGAGATAGCTATGTTGTGTACAAGTGAAATCTTTTTCATTTCCTCAAGCATACAGGGGATGTGAACTTCAGCAAGTGAGTGACGCTCCATAAATCTGTATGCAAGTCCTATGTTATTAATTGATTCAAAGTTAAGAAGTCGTAATGCTTCCGAACGGTAATTAAATATTCTCATATCGTTCATTCCTTATTGTTATTTTAGTTTTATATTATTATAATACATTCATAACAATATTTCAATAAACATTATATACAAAGTAACTCCCAAATATTTCAAGTTGCTTTCAAAATGGTTTATCTATATAATAATGCTAGAAGGCTTATATATAAGGCTTTAGGAAGTGCGGTAGCACAAATTTTTTTTAAATATTTTTGGATAATTCGTATCCAATATGGTAAGCATTGATTGATTTACTTAGTAAGATATGCTAAAATATTGTGTAGATAATAACTATATAATAATCATACGATATTATATAAAAATTCAATAGAATCCATAGAAGGAGGAAAGGTCAATGAAACCAGTGAGAGTAGCAATTTGCGATGATGATTCAATGGAACGCGAGTTTTTCTATCATATGTGTAGAAAAGTAAAGAACGAAAAAGATATACAGATTCAGATCCGCCAATATGAATCTGGAGAGGATTTACTGTTTCACTTTGAAGACACTAAGGTATTACATTCTGTTGACATTGTGTTACTGGATATTAGTATGCCAGGTAAAAACGGAATGGAAGTGGCAAAAAAAATACGCGAATATGGATTTCAAGGAGCCATCATTTTCATTACTCATTCAACAAATCCAGACCATTTTCGAGCAGCATTTGATGTGCAAGCATTTAATTATATCACAAAAGATAACGATGTAAACAACCGTTTTATTGAAATCTTTATTAAAGCTGTAAAAGAAGTGCAGCATCGTCGTAGCAAAACACTTATATTTTCTTCGATAGCGGAAACTCGGCAAATTGATATTGACGATATATCTCATTTTGAAGTAGAAGATCATGTGATTACAGTTTACTATGGTCAAGGTCAAAGCTTTAAATTTATTTCCACACTATCAAAAGTGGGAAGTCTTGTCTATGGTGAAGATTTTATTCGAGTGCACCGTTCTTATCTGGTTTCTGTTACCCATATTTTATCTTTAAACAGTAGTGAAAACAGTATTGAAATGATGAATCGTACTACAATCCCAGTCAGTAAGAAATATAAAGCAACCTTGCGAGAAGCAGTAGCTGCTAAAAAATCAGGAAGCGAGAGCAATGAAGAAACGAATAACAAGAGTACTTATCATTAAAAGTATAATAATCGTGCTTTTAATGACGATTAGTAAGCAAGTCGATGCTACTGAATACGATTGTGCAAATGGCAAGCATAAATACGTTGCTGTGGAAGAAAAGGTGGCAACTGTTTCTGAAGATGGATATATCATCTATGAATGCGAGTTGTGTGGCGATACTTATACTAGATTCACCTATGAAATTGAGCATCAATGGAGCGAATGGATCATTGAAAAAGAGGCAACGTGCACTACTCCAGGCATAAAGAAGCGAATCTGCTTAGTAGGTAGCACACATAGCGAAATGCAAGTAATTCCAGCAATCGGTCATCAATACATAGAGACAAGAAAAGAGCCGAATTGTAGTAGACCGGGGTACATAACATATACCTGTAGCATTTGCGACTACAGCTATATTGAAGAATTTGGAGAAGCAGGAGATCATCATTATGAAGTTGAGATTACAAAGGATCCAACATGTGAGAACGATGGAGAGAAAACATTCACTTGTGATGGTTGTGGTGACAGTTATACGGAAGTAATTTCTGCGATTGGTCATAACTATAGTGAATGGATAACGGACAAATTTGCTGGAGAAGGTATCGAAGGTTTACGGTATCGGGAATGTGTAAATTGTGGTCATCGAATTATGGAAACCATTGTCGCTTTGCCAATTACACCAGAAGAACCATTTTTTGGAACTACTGAAATTGCCGTGACAATTGGCAATACAAGCATATGGATTTTCTGGGCAGTGCTATTGGCAGGCGATTTTAGATTGCTTTTATGGATAAGGAAAGAGAAAAAGAAAGTTCTAAAGGAAAAAAATGAGAAAAGAGATGATGGCTATGAGCTTATATAGTGCGATTGGAATTGCTTTAATGATAGTCAGCCTGATTGTAGGAGCTATTATAAAACTAGTTATACGTAAGCAAAGAGAGGACTTAGACGGTTGTCATGGTTTCGTCCACAAGGTGGAAATTGATACAGATGATACAGGATGGGAAACGATCGAGTAGTAATAAAATTACACAATTTACTTTAGCAAAGCAAATAATTAGGAGAAACAAATTTATTTAAAAAAGGACGTTTACGTAATCAAAAAGGTCTTTTACGTAAAAGTCGACAAAAGTCGACAAAATAATGATAAGGTATAGTTACTGATGAAACTATAGTCGCATAAACGTATTGAGGTGATTAAATTGACAAGAGACTATCATCAGATACTCGCAGAAATTGACGAGATTATCAAGAAATTTGATATAGTACTACAACCAAGGACAGCTGAGAATGACAGTAGCAATATAGTTGCCTCAAGTACTGATGAACGATTGGCTGAGTTTCGCCAGTGTGTGCCAGAAGAATCCAAAGAGAAACTGGCATCTACAGAAGTTAAAGATTATGAATATCACATGGCTTTTAGAGAATCATTTGAAAATGATGAGGATTTATCTGCCAACAAACAAGTAATTTTAACGGAGAGTATTCCTACTCCAGAAGCAAAAGTTACTATCAAAGAATCTGGACAGCAACCACTTTCAAAGCCCATAAGGAAACATAGACATTTTTCAATTAAAAGTTTTCTATACTATGGGCTATTAATCGCGATTGTAGTTACGGCATATTTTGTAGGCAATACAACCAAGAATCAACCACGAACAGTGTTTGGCTACTCAGTATTTACAGTACTGACTGGGAGTATGCGTTCTGAGATTCCAGAAGGATCCTTAATAATTACGAAATATACAGATCCAAACCAAATACAGGTAGGAGATGATATTACGTATTTACGAGAGGATTTATCAACCGTTACTCACCGAGTCGTGGAAATTTATGAGAATTACAATAATAGTGGTGTGCGGGGCTTTCGCACAAAGGGAATTGACAATCCAATGGTGGATACGTTCATTATACATCCAAATAACATTCTTGGTGTTGTCGTATTTCATGTAGCTGGAGTTGGAGCATTCTTAGTGTATGTTCAACAAAACCCACTGTTAGTTGTATTGATTGGGATTATTTTGATAGCACTTGTTTACACAATTCGGTATATTTATTGGAATCGAAAAAGCAGGAGAAAATTTAAAAGCAAGATGATCTAGCCAAGAGAGACACCACTTTCATTATCTTTCTATGTAAAAATGAACGCTATTATATAGCGAACATGTTGATGCTGTGAAGTCAATATCATCTAATGCTACTGTTCAAAAGAGATTATGCTGTCCCTAGCAGTACTTATTTATCAAATAATGAGATGAAAGAAAGGGTGTCTGTGTTGATTAAATATAATTTTAATAAAATGAAAGGAAATAAAACTATGAATGAAACAACGAAAAAAAATAAAGATAGCAATCGCATAGCGACGATCATGGCAGTAGTGCTTAGCCTAGCATTGATCTTGGCTGGTACTTATGCGTTTACTGATTTTGCACAACATTCAACCAATCCCTTTAGCGGTGGTGAAGAAGTAAGCGTAACGTTGAATGATAATTATACGCCACCAGTTGAATGGCTATCAGGGCAAACCGTAAACAAGCAAGTATCTGTAACAAACACAGATCAAAGCAATCGAAATGTTTATGTTCGCCTACAATTAAAAGAGTATATGGAATCGTACAATTTAGTTCCAGTACAAGAAAGTGGGGGAAATGTATTATTTGCAACGTATGCAGATGGTGCGAATAAAGGAGAATTCATGACATGGGCAGATGCAGTAGCCGGTGGTTATGATTATACAGAATATATCGTTAATGGTGTGAGTTATGCTCGAACATCAAACGATGAATTAAGAAATGGAATCTATGGAAAAGCAATGTATATCTATAGTGATTTGAATATATATGGAACAGCTGATAAAGCAGACTATATACATGATGAACAACATACTGACGAATGTGATTATAACGTACATATGTGGGATGGAGCTAGCTTAGCAAATCGTAATGATGCATCAGATACGATTTCTGACTATATTTCATGGACATTAGGTACAGATGTGATGTTAATGTCAGACTGGCTGACTTCAGGTAAACCAACTGGTAACTTTTGGGTTCTTGACGATACCGATAGCGAAGGTTGGTTGTATTGGGCAACAGCAATTGCTCCAGGTGAATCAACAAGTAATATTTTAGAATCTGTTACATTAGATGTAATGCCTGGTGCAAGTTTTGAATACTATATCCACATTGATATGGAAGCAGTGACTCTTGAGGATCTTGACAAGTGGATAACTAATGGAACTTCAATAAATGGCGAAGACCTAGTTGATACGCTTATTCTGGATGCAAAGATCATTGTTGATCAAAATGATGTAAAATATCTGATATGCAATGATGAAAATGTCTATGAAGTGCTAAACGATGACAGAACCTCACAAAGTCCAGTAGTTTATATTTTGGATTTGGATGGAAGCCTTGCTTCTAATGGAGAAACTAATGGAGATGAGTATTACTGCGATGAAAACGGTTTGATTTCTTTTGACACGACAAACATGGAAGGAAACCTTCTGTTCCCAGATACTCAACTACGAGAGTTTCTGATGGAAGGACTTGAGACAACGAAGTTTAATACTTTTAACATACTTACGCCTAATGCAGTAATCGCAGATGTTTCCACTACATCTTATACCAACTACACCCAATCTTCTATTGATACAGACAATGATGGCAAGTTGAGCCTAGCTGAGATTAATGCTGTTAAAGAACTTTATCTCAATAATAGGCGGGTTGTCGGCACGTCGAGTGTAGCGCCAATGCCAAGCGATTCTTTAACATCCCTTGATGGTTTGGAGATATTCACCAATCTAGAAATTGTTCAAGCGTACAATTTCAATATAAGCTCTTTTTCCGCACCTAAATATCCGAAATTAAAAGGTTTATTTCTGGGTAACTCTACGCTTGCTAACCTTGATCTCACGCATAACCCTGAGCTTGAAACATTAACAATTAGTGCAAGCCAAATATCCAGTCTGGATTTATCAAATAATTCCAAATTGCGTCAAGTTGAAGTTACTTCTAATAATAATATTCAGACAATTGATTTCAGTGCCAATAAAGATTTAGAAATATTAACTTTGGGGAATAATACAGAGATGACCAGCATCAACATCTATGGTCTTGCAAAATTAAAATATATGAATATAGGCAATTCCCGTATAACAACTCTAGATGCAAGCAGTTGTACCTCGCTCGAAAGTTTGTACGCCTATTGGAACCTTACCAATCCCGCAACGGTTGGTGCCTTAACCTCGTTGGACGTAAGCGGTCTTACCAATTTGAAAACACTGAGTGTTTTTAACCAGAGCCTGACTTCACTTAATGTAAGCGACAATACTGCATTGACTGTTTTATATTGTTATGGTAACCAAATTTCTTCTCTTGATGTAAGCAGTACACAAATTGTTACAGTAGCAAACTTGAGAATTCAAAACAACGGCATGACTTCTCTGACCCTCGGTTCACATCAAACGTTGGTTGGTACAAATGCCAGTTATACTACAGCAGGTAACAGTCTTGCTATCACAAGATTACCTTAATCTAGGTTGTTAACTGCAAACCTTCCACCCATAAACCAAAGGGTGGAGGTTTCCCAAAATGCAGAGGTAGTATCTTCTGCCTTTTGGGAAACCTTGACATATAATTTTTTAAAGAAAGGAAAGATCCACAATGAAACACTGGATTGAAAAACACATATCTTCGCTGCATAAGTCGGTTTGTCTGCTTCTAGCGTTCATCTTTGTAGGATCTACAATGATAGCTGGAACACTAGCATGGACAGACTTTAACCAGCATAAAACCAACAGCATTGAAGCAGTGAACATCCCGTATTCAGTACAACTACATAAATATGAAAAAGACATTGACGGCAATCAAACGACCTCTCGTGTGTCCAATGCAGAGTTCTATCTATATAAGGTTACGGAAGCAGAGGATATTCAGATTGGGACACGTTATACCACCGACAACAACGGAAAAATTATCATCGATGAAATTGAACCAGGTGAGTATTACTTCTTAGAAACCAATCCTAGCTATGGTTACGAGTTTGATGAAGAAGAAGGCAACACAGTCAATCGCTATGACTTTACGATTCAAGAAGGTGTTGACAACATCAATACAGTTGTCCATGCCTTTAACCGCCGAATTACAGGTAGCTTGAGCATTTCTAAAGAGGTAGTTGTTCCAGAAAGTAGTGAGATTTCAGAGATAACTCCATTTGAGGATTCAGTAGTAGAAGAAACCGAAGGAAATACCGAAACAGAAGAAACCAATGATACAGAACGAACATCCGAAGCGACGTCTGTTGATGAATCAATGATACTACCTTTTAACAATCAAATTGACTTACTACAAGAATTTGAGTTTACCGTTATATTTTCTGACAACGGAACCTATGAATACAGTATAGACGGTGGCACTCCACAGAGTCTCACAAGTGGTGGAAGCCTAAAACTGAAACACGGACAGACAGCTGTATTCCCATCCCTACCAGTCGGTTTACTATACACCGTCACTGAAAAACCTATCGAGGGTTATATTATCAGTGGTGATCAACACCAAGCGAATATCGTTAAAGCTGGAAATACCGCTACATTCATCAATACATTAGATACACTTGAACTAGGCGATAGTCAACTACAAATTACAAAGGTAATAAAAGGCAATCCGCCTATAGATGAGGCAAACAAACAATTTGAGTTTACGTTAACAATAGATGGTGTGTCGCAAGATTTCACCTTAAAAGCAGGAGAAACAAAATCGTTTCCAATACCAATCGGTGCAGTATATGAAGTAATAGAAAAAGATTATCTATCCGATGGTTATAGCCAAAGCATGACAAATGGATATGGGACAGCTACCACAGAAAGCATTCAAGTAACAGCGACGAATACCTTTATCGGTACTGAAATGATAGAAATACCTATTGAAAAAACTTGGGATTTCACAAATTTACCAACTGGAATGAATCAAAGTGATGTCTTACCAAACAGCATCGTCATCTATCTAAAAGATGGCGATAGAATTGTAGAAAGTGCCACTGTTAAACAAAACGAAAACGGTGAGTGGAAACACACATTTACCGCTCCAAAATACGAAGCAGATGATATTACTGAAATTGACTATACTGTTGAAGAAGAAGCAGTCGCTGGCTTTACTAGCGAGGTAGATGGATTTAAAATCAAGAATACCTATATAGCACCTGCTACATTTGAGGCAGCAATAGTTGAGAAACAAATTGATGGGGACATCCCAGAAACAGCAGAAGAATTCTACTTTGTTTTATCAGCCAATGATGGAGCACCAATGCCAGAAGATTCCTCTTCTCAAAGCAAAACAGTGACGATTTCTGGTAGTGGAGTACAAACATTTGGATATATCACATACACAAACCCAGGAACGTATCGCTATACCATTGTTGAATCAATAGGGAATGCAGAAGGATACAGTTATGATAGTAGTAGCTATCTTCTTAGCGTAGTTGTGGAGCAACAAGGTAATCAACTAGTTGTGACATCAGCAGAGTATCTGAAAAACAGCGACAGCACAGTTTACGATAAGGCATTGTTTATCAACAACTATCAAAAACAAGTACCAACTGGAGAAACAATCATCATCAGTGGAGAAAAGACATGGAACCATGGAACAAATACCAACCCACCGAAGTCAATTACGCTATATATTCTTGCCGATGGGCAACGAAAGATATCGTTTACACTGGATGAAAGTAGTCACTGGCAATATTCGTTCTCCGTACCAAAATACAATGCAGATGGAAAAGAAATCGTCTATACGGTAGAAGAAGAAGCTTTAAAGGATTACACAGCATCAATTGATGGCTTCAATATCACCAATACACATACATCCGTTCCTGATCCAAACAATCCGAATGGTCAAAGCAATACAGACAATCCGGATGGAGTAAAGACGGAAGACAGCTTGAATATTAGGTCTTGGATTGCCATGATGATAGGTAGTGCTACGATGCTAGCAATTATGATACTATCTCAATTAAAGAAGAAATATTCGAAATAAGAAACTGCTGTCACGAAAAGATATAGACAGTAATAAACGTGGCAAGCTGTGAGTTACAAATGCAGCTTGCCACATTTTTGTCTAAAAAAACATCAAAGCTTGATGGACTTCATGTAATTATACAAAGATTCAAAAGCTTATATTGATACTTACTTTTATTTCTTAATAGATTGGAAGGATATTTCATGAACACTTTACAAAGGTTGTATGAGCAGTTACCAAAAGAAATACGGCAACAAAGCACAAGGATTGGTGCATTAACTAGCATGATGGCAGTATATGCTAATCAGCTTATCACAGAATATGGATTTGAACATAGGAAGCAACTTATTCAAGCGATTGAAGAAGGCTGTAAATATCATGATATAGGAATCTTAATCTACCCTATGCTTTTGATTTCTGACAGTCCAGATACAAGGTATATGCTGAGTGAGATTTTTGAACAGCATCCAATCTATTCAAAAAAGATAATGGATTTTATAGGTGATGAGGATATGTTTGACAAAGAGAATATGAGGGTTATTCAGGATATATGCCTGTATCATCATGAAAAATATGATGGTAGTGGTTATCCCTATGGTCTTGAAAAGCAAGAAATTCCGCTACTGCCAGCACTATGTGGATTGGCATATGATATTGATCAAAGGGTATTTGACAGGAAATCTCAGACTGAACGTAAGCTAAAAGCAGTTGAGGATTTGATTGTATGTAAGACAACAGATTGGTATAGTTCAACTGTCAAGCACTGCTTTATACAAGCAAAAGATCAAATATTTGATTACTACCTATCGTTAGCTTAATTGCCTATATGGTCGTATTTCAAACAGCTATGATAGACAGCTGTTTTTTTCTTATCGAGTATCGATAGAAGTTAATGTTTAGTTTATTAATATAGACTAAAATTACTATTGAAGCAATAGAAATATTTCTTTGCTGGATTATTAATATGTTAAAGTATAGTAATTTAATTACGTATAGAAAAGTAGACGAAAGACAAGCAAACAGCGGACTTTTCTAAAATTACAAAAATTGACATATTTCGAGCTGTCCTCTATAATATTAGATATCGAACAAAAAAAAACGAATATAGATGGATATAACGAAAAAAGATTATGTATTTGAAAAGTTATACATCCTTTTTTATTTAATGGTGTTAAAGAAGAGTTCAGCTTAATTGCTAAAAAACATGAGATTTATTATAGTCAGCTTTCATGTCTAAAAGTGATAGATAGCAGAGCTTATATTTTTCAAGGTAACTTAGCAAAAAAACGTAATCAAAAAATACAGTAAATATAAAGAAATTAGATAAAATTGGAGTTATTGAAAGAAGCAAGGATACGAGTGATCAAAGCGGTATAAAGATTTAGACTATCATAAAATCAATCAAATGATTACTTAGCGGATATATTATTATTTTCAAGAACGACTAAAGGAGTGACACTGATTAATGAAGAACACTAACTACTATCTAGGAATTGATATAGGATCGACAACTGTTAAATATTATATGAGTGATGAACAAAATAATTGTCTATACAGTACATATGTTCGTCATTATTCTGATGTAGGTTCTACTGTCATTAGTTTAATCAATACGTTAAAAGAAAAATTTGGCAATATTACTATTATTCCTGCCATGACTGGCTCTGGTGGGTTATCTTTATCAAATAAATTAGGAATACCATTTGTACAAGAAGTAATTGCTTGTACTAAAACAATAGAAACATATATTCCAGAAACTGATGTAGCAATAGAACTAGGTGGAGAAGATGCTAAAATCACTTATTTTGGACGTTCATTAGAACAAAGAATGAATGGAACTTGTGCTGGAGGAACTGGAGCATTTATTGATCAAATGGCAACATTGTTACAAACGGATGCGACAGGGTTAAATCAATTAGCGAAAAACTATAAAATGATCTATCCTATTGCTTCTAGATGTGGAGTATTTGCGAAAACGGATATTCAACCATTAATTAATGAGGGTGCTAATAAAGAGGATATTGCAGCTAGCATTTTTCAAGCTGTCGTTAATCAAACAATTAGTGGATTAGCACAAGGAAAACCAATTAGAGGGAAGGTAGCCTTACTAGGAGGACCATTATATTTCTTATCTAGTTTAAGAGAACGCTTTATTGAAACCTTAGGACTTGATGAAGAACATATTATATTTCCAGAAAATTCAGAGTTATTTGTTGCAATGGGAGCTTGCTTATTAGCGAAAGAACAATCAACTGCGATTTCAATTGATGAAATAATAGAAAGATTTGAACAAATTAAGAATCAACCAAGTGAGTCAAAGCAAACATTACCACTACTATTTAATGATGAAAAGCAATTAGAAGAATTTAGAAACCGGCATAATCAATATCAAGTCAAAAGAAGAAAACTAAGTGAGACATCAGGTCCGGTATTTTTAGGAATTGATGTAGGATCTACAACGACAAAAGCTATTTTATTAGATCAAGATAACTATATTGTTTATTCTTTCTATGGTGGAAATGAAGGGAATCCATTAGATTTAGTAGCAAAAATAGTATTGGATATCTATCAGTTGTTACCAGAAGATTGCTATATCGCTTCTAGTGGTGTCACAGGCTATGGAGAAGCCTTGATTAAGGCGGCTTTGCGAATTGATGTTGGAGAAGTTGAAACGATTGCTCACTTTAAAGCAGCTAAGTATTTTAATCCTGATGTTAATTTTATTCTTGATATTGGTGGACAAGATATGAAAGCTATTAAAATAAAGGATGGAACAATTGAAAGTATTTTATTAAACGAAGCCTGTTCTTCTGGATGTGGTTCCTTCTTAGAGACATTTGCAAAATCATTAAATTTACCTGTTCATGAATTTGCACAAGCGGCTTTATTAAGTAAAGCACCGATTGATTTAGGAAGTCGTTGTACAGTCTTTATGAATTCAAAAGTAAAACAAGCACAAAAAGAAGGTGCTAGCATTAGTGACATATCCGCTGGATTATCGTATTCAGTGATTAAAAATGCTTTATATAAGGTTATTAAACTAAGAAGAAACGAAGAGATGGGTAAAAATGTTATTGTTCAAGGTGGAACTTTTTATAATGAAGCCGTATTAAGAGCTTTTGAATTAGAGACAGGTATGGAGGTAATTAGACCAAATATTGCAGGATTAATGGGTAGTTTTGGTGTTGCATTAATTGCAAAAAAACAAATGTATGAAAAAGAAATAGTAACAACTCTAAAATCTAAAAAAGAATTATTAGAGTTTTCTTATCGTAAAGAATTTAGACATTGTCAAAAATGCACAAATAACTGTTCTTTAACAGTGACTATATTTAATAGTGGTGACAAATTTGTTACTGGAAATCGTTGTGAAAAAGGTGCAAGTGATGAAATCATTAAAAAAGAAAAATTACCTAATTTATATGATTTTAAATTACGTAGAGTATTTAACTATCGTCCTTTACCAAAAGAAAAAGCCACTAGAGGAGTGGTAGGTATTCCAAGAGTGTTAAATATGTACGAAGACTATCCATTTTGGTATACCTTTTTTACAAAACTAGGATTTAGAGTTCTTCTATCACCATCTAGTACAAAAGAAATATATGAATTAGGAATTGAAACGATTCCTTCAGAATCTGTATGTTATCCTGCAAAATTAGTTCATGGTCATATTGAATATTTAATTAAAAAGGATATTGATTTTATTTTTTATCCTAGTGTTGCTTATGAAGTCAATGAACATCATGATGCAGATAATCATTTTAGTTGTCCGATTGTGACTAGCTATCCAGAAGTTATAAAAAACAATCTAGAAAATATTGAAATAGGAAAGATTAACTATAAACAACCTTTTTTATCATTAAATCAAAAGTTAAAACTAAAACGAACCTTATTGACTTGTTTAGAAGAATTTGATGTGACTAAAAATGAAATTAGTCAAGCGGTGGAGGAAGCCTATATAGAATTAGAAAGCTTTAAACAAGATGTTCGTAATGAAGGAGAAAGAGTATTACAATACGTAAAGGATAATCATAAAAAAGCAATTGTTTTAGCTGGTAGACCCTATCATATTGACCCAGAAATTAATCATGGAATCCCATCATTAATTGAATCAGAAGGTTTTGTTGTTATAAGTGAAGATAGTATTGCTCATTTAGCAACATTAGAAAGACCAATCCGTGTGGTAGATCAATGGATGTATCATACAAGATTATATAAAGCAGCTGAAGTAGTAACAAAACATAAGGAATTAGAATTCATTCAATTAACATCATTTGGCTGTGGACTTGATGCAATTACCAGTGATCAAGCAAGTGAAATCTTAGCTTCTAAAAATAAATTATATACAATTGTAAAAATTGATGAAGGTAGTAATTTAGGAGCGATTCGTATTAGAGTACGTTCATTGAAAGCTTCCATAAAAGAACGTGAAGAAAATCAAATAACATTAGAAGATGCTATCTATGAATTAGAAAAAGTTCCATTTACAAAAGAAATGAAACAAAATGGATATACTATTTTATGTCCACAGATGTCTCCAATCCATTTTCAATTTATAGAAGCAGCAATGAGAGCTTCAGGATATAACTTTGAAGTATTAGAAGGCAATGTGAATGAAATAACAGAAGCTGGCTTAAAATATGTAAATAATGATGCTTGTTATCCTAGTATTCTAGTCGTTGGACAACTGATTCATGCTTTACAAAGTGGGAAATATGATGTTAATAAAACAGCAGTTATCATCTCACAGACGGGAGGAGGTTGTCGAGCAACGAATTACATAGCTTTCATCAGAAAGGCATTGAAAGATGCCTCACTAGACCATATTCCAGTCATATCAGCCAATCTAAGTGGTTTTGAAAATAATCCAGGCTTTACGATTGGTTTAGATTTAGCAAAGCGAGTAATTATGGGGTGTTTATATGGTGATTTATTTATGAGAGTATTATATCGAGTACGACCATATGAAAAAATAAAGGGTTCTGCAAATGCACTATATGTTCAATGGGCAGATAAAGCTAGAGAAAATGTAATTAATGGGAAACTGAAAGAATTTAAAAAGAATATTTATCAGATTGTTAAAGATTTTGATGAATTGGCTTTATTAGATATTAAGAAACCAAGGGTTGGATTAGTTGGAGAGATTTTAGTTAAGTTTCATCCAGTTGCAAATAATTATATTGTTGATTTAGTAGAGCAAGAAGGTGGAGAGGCAATAATGCCAGATTTAATAGACTTTTTCCAATATTGTTTCTATAATGCTAATTTTAAATATGAATATTTTGAAGGAACTAGAAAAGGAAAATTAATTGCCAATGCAGGCATCCAATTAATTGAATTCTGTCGTAAGGATATCCGTAAAGCCTTACGCAATAGTAAACGTTTTAGCGAACCTGGATATATTGATCATATGGCTAAGAAAGCAAATGAAATTGTATCTGTTGGAAATCAAACAGGAGAAGGTTGGTTTCTAACTGCTGAGATGATTGAATTAATCGAAGAAGGAGCTCCTAATATTGTTTGTATGCAGCCATTTGCTTGTTTACCTAATCATGTAACTGGGAAAGGTGTTATTAAGGCATTAAGAAAAAGATATCCTACAAGTAATATTGTAGCGATTGATTATGATCCTGGAGCTAGTGAATCAAATCAATTAAATCGGATTAAGTTAATGCTATCGACTGCTTTTAAGAATATGAAAGAAGATGAGGTAGCTAAAGTTTAACTAATCAAGATATACCAACATTAGCAGATAATGCTTTATAGAGTATAAGAAGTAGGATAAGAGAAGTTTATTAAGAAGAGACGAATGAAAATTAGGGACTTACTCTCTTATCTTATAGGTCAAGGAATTAACTAGACAGTACAAGAAATTGTGCTGTTTTCTTTTAAAATAGCTAGTTAATGTTTGATTGAATACTTCTCATTATTTAATGCATTAAATTGTTGTTATGTTATAATGATAATCAAATAGACTAAATCAAAAACAGGAGAAAAACAATGGCAACAGCAACTATATCAGTAACGCTTAAAAGTGATATTACAAAGGTTTGGGATCTTGTGACATCCCTAGATAATTATTCTTGGCGAAGTGATCTTAGCAAAATAGTAGTATTAGATGATGGCAAAAAGTTTATCGAGTATACAAAAGATGGCTATCCAACAAATTTTACTGTGACAGTTTTTGAACCATTAAAAAGATGGGAATTTGATATCGAAAATGACAATATGCTAGGCCATTGGATTGGAGTATTCTCTTTTAAAGATGGAGAAACTACGATTGATTTTAGTGAAGATGTAACAGCGAAAAAACGAATAATGAAACCATTTGTAGGAACTTATTTAAAAAAGCAACAAAAAGCGTATGTAGAAGATTTAAAGAAAGCATTAAAGCAATACATATGAATTAACGTCAAATATCCAAGACTGAAAGAAAAGAGGAAATGGTTATGTCAAAAGTTAAGATTATTATTAAACAAACAAAATGTAGATGTAATTATTTTAAAGAAGGGGAAGTATTTATGATTGATGATAAATGTGCTCCCATTTGTCATGAACTATGGCATGCTATGTATCCATTTATTTATGTGCTTTTAAACAACGGGTTATTAGATTATGGTGATCAAAAGACAACTAAATCGACGATTAGATGTCCAGATAATGGACGTGTCGTTGCAGAAATTTCTAAAGTAGAAGATGACTAAAAACCCATTTAATAAGTAAAATATAATTAATCCTACACTATTGATTACGCATTTAGAATAAAAACAAAAAAATTTTAATTCTAAATAAATAAAAAATATTTAAAAAAACTATTGACAACTAAAAATATAACCTTATAATAAGGGACATAACCAAAACTCAATGAATAAGAGAGTAATTTAATTTAGATAGTCAAAGCGAGCTAATGTAGGTGGAAGATTAGTATGATAAATTAAATGAAACGCACTTAGGAGAGGATTCGATGAAAGTAGTAGTTGAATCGGTAAGCTTACCTTACAAGCGAGAGAGGATAATAGGTCAACTATTATCAATTAGAGTGGTAACGCGGAATTTTTCGTCTCTTGACAATATAGTCAAGAGACTTTTTTTATAAAATGAAAGAGGTGGAAGTTAATGAAATATTTAGTTGGGGGAATTACATTAGATTTTTCTGCATTGAAAAATTATATGGATTTATTCTTTGAGGGAGCATTAAATACCGTATTTCTTTCGTTAATCACTGTAGTGTTAGGATGTATTATTGGTTTCTTAGTAACGTTATTACGAAGATCAAAATATAAACCGTTAAATTGGTTAGCGATTGCTTATGCACAAATTATAAGAGGAACGCCAGTATTATTACAGATTTATATTGTTTGTTATGGTTTTCCAATGATAGGACTTGATATTCCATTTAATCCTGCAGGAATTAAGATTGTATATCTTGAACTGAGTAAAATGGTGCTACGATGTATTCTTGCATTATCGCTTAATTCAGGAGCTTATATAAGCGAAATATTTAGAGGTGGATTAAATTCAGTTGATAAAGGACAAGTTGAAGCATCTAGATCATTAGGATTAAATAGTGCTCAGACAATGCAACATATTGTATTACCACAAGCGATTAAGAATATTATTCCAGCGTTAGGTAATGAATTTATTATGATGATTAAAGAATCATCAATGGTATCTGTCGTTGGTGTGTTTGATGTTATGTATACAAAAACAATTGTTACATCAATTACTATGAGAACATTTGAACCATTAATTGTGATTGCACTTATTTATTTAATCTTAACAACGATATGTACAACCCTTTTAGGATTTGTTGAAAGGAGGTTGAATACAGATGATTAAAACAAATAATTTAAAGAAAAGCTTTGCTCATTTAGAAGTTTTAAAAGGAATTACAACAGAAATAAAAACAGGAGAAGTTGTTGCGATAATCGGTCCTTCAGGATCTGGTAAATCAACATTCTTACGTTGCTTAAACTTAATGGAAGAACCAACTAGTGGAGAGGTAATATTTAAAGAGCAAAACTTAACAACCAAGGAAGATAAAAATTTTAATATTAATAAGGTAAGAGAACATATTGGAATGGTATTTCAACACTTTAATTTATTTCCACATAAAACAGTGTTGGAAAATATAGCATTAGCTCCTTCTTTAGTAAAGAAGAAAGATAAGCAAGAGGCAGAACAAAGAGCAATTGAATTATTAAAGAGAGTTGGATTATTAGATAAAAAAGATGTCTATCCAAACAAATTATCTGGAGGCCAAAAACAACGTGTTGCTATCGCTAGAGCTTTAGCAATGGAGCCAGATGTGATGTTATTTGATGAACCGACTAGTGCATTAGATCCAGAAATGGTAAAAGAAGTATTATTAGTTATTGAAGCTTTAGCAAAGACTGGAATGACGATAATTATTGTGACGCATGAAATGGGCTTTGCAAAACAAGTTGCAAGTAGAGTAATGTTTATGGATGATGGAATCATCTTAGAAGAAGGTGTTCCTAAAGATATATTTGAAAATCCTAAAGAGGAAAGAACAAAAGAGTTTTTAGAAAAAGTAATGTATTAAAAAAATTAAGAAACTAAAGAGGAAAAGAAGGATGAAAAAATTATTAAAAGTAGTATGTGTCGTATCTTTAGCTATCGCATTATTTGGTTGTTCAAATAATGAAACAAAAGATGTTTTACAACAAATCAAAGATAGTGGAAAACTAATTATTGGAACTTCTCCAGATTTTGCACCATATGAGTTCTATGCAATGAAAGATGGAGAAAAGAAAATTGTCGGTTATGAAATGTCATTAGCACAAGCAATTGCTGATGAAATTGGAGTAGAGTTAGTGATTACTGCAACAGATTTTGATACTGTTAAATTAAATGTACAAAGTGAAGAGGTTCATATGGGAATAGCAGGTTTCTCAAGAACACCGACTAGAGAAGCAACGTTTAATTTCTCAGAGAGTTATTTGAATGTTGAAAGTGATGGATGGCAAGGAATTATTGTTAGAACAGAAGATGTTGATAAGTATAAATCAATTAATGAAATTAAAAATGCTAAGTTAAAAATTGGAGCACAAGCTGGATCAATTCAATATGAATTAGCTGCTCTATTGACAGATACTACTAAGATTGTTCCTTTAGGAACAACCACTGATTGTGCGTTACAATTATCAGTTGGAGAAATTGATGCATTCATTTGTACTTCTGCAAGTGCAGAATTGTTATTTGCAACCTATGATAATCTTACTATTTTACCAGAGGCTACATTTGATTTAGACCCAGAAGATATTTATGGAACAAATGGTATTATTTTCCCTAAAGAAGCTGGCTATGAATCTTTAATTGAAGTCGTAAATAAGGTAATTAAGGAAGCAGAAGAATCAGGACAAATGACAACTTGGTATGAAGAAGCCGTTAAATTACAAAAATATGAAGTTGAATAATGAATGAATTAGTAAGGAAGCCGTTGGCTTCCTTTCAAAAAAGAAAGAAAGGTAACGATAGAAATGAATGAATTATATACTATAATGAATCAATCAATTGATGGGAATATTGAAGAATATAAAAAATTAGTAAAACAAATGTATGATCATCCAGAAATTGGAAATCAAGAATTTGAAACAATGGCTTTATTAAGCAATTATTTAGAAGAAAAAGGCTTTGATGTGAAAAGAGCAGTTGTTGTTCCAACAGATTTTATCGCAGAATATAAAACAAATAAAGCTGGACCAAAAATAGCGTTCATGTGTGAGTATGATGCTTTACCAGAAGTAGGTCATGGATGTGGGCATAATTTAATTGCTGGAATAGGAATTGCAGCTGGTGTTGCTTTAAAAGAAATTGCGGATACCATAGGAGGAACCATTCAAGTAATTGGAACACCTGCAGAAGAAAATTTTGGTGGTAAAGTTTCTTTATCAGAAGCTGGAATATTTGATGATGTTGATGTAGCATTAATGGTACATCCAGGCAATCAAAATGGGGTTGGATCAAAATCACAAGCATTAAATCCTTTAAAGTTTGAATTTTTTGGGAAAAATGCACATGGATGTCATCCACAAGTTGGCAAAAGTGCACTAGATGCAGCGGTATTAAGTTATCTTAATATTAATTTATTAAGACAATTTGTAGAACCAGGAACACATATTCATGGAATTATTAAAAATGGTGGAGAAGCAGCAAATGTGATTCCAGGCTATGCATCTTTAGAGTACTATTTTAGAGCACCAACAATGAAGTATGCAAAATATGTAAGTCAAAGAGCAGAGGAATGTGTCAAAGGAGCTTGTTTAGCCAGTGGGACTACTTATAAAATGTCAACGTATGAATGTCCATATGATGATACTTTAATTAATTATACATTAGCAACTATGTTAACTGAGAAATACCAATTATTAGGACTTGAAGATATTCAACCAGTAGATGAAGTAGCAGCAGGCTCTACGGATGTAGGAGCAACTAGTTATCGTTGTCCTACGATTCAAGGAAGAATTAAAATCTGTGGTGATGAAGTGAATGGTCACTCAAAAGAAATGGCAGAAGCAACTATATCAGAGCTAGGAACTGAAGCCTTGAAAAATGCAGCAAAAGGTATTGCTTATGTTGCTTGTGATTTGATTGTAGATAAAGAAAAATTAAAAATAGTCAAAGATGAATTTGAAAGTGCTATAAAAAATTAACAAACTAAAATTTAACAATTCTACTTTAATTTGTTAAGAAACTGTCATAATTGTCGTTTATAATACTTAAAAGGCAAGTATTATGGGAGGACAATATGTTAAATAAGAATACTCAAGATAAAATAATGGAAGATAAGCAAATTCATTATTTTAATAGAGGCACTATCGAATATAATAATAAACAATATCAAAGATTAGCAATCCAAACGCATTTTATTCAAAGAAATGAAAATTATTTACAAATAATGCAAACGTATGTTGCACCTCTTATCCAAGCTGGAGATATTTTATCGATTAGTGAAAAAGTAATTTCAATGTGTCAGAATCGAACCGTTGAAAAGAAAGATGTAAAGCTAGGATTTTGGGCTAAGTTTTTATCAAAATTTGCTTCGAAAAGTTCTGCTGGAATTGGAATGGATGAACCGTATAAATTACAACTTACAATTAATTTAAAAGGATTACCACTCGTCTTATTTGCTTCAATTTGTGCAGCAATAGGAAAGCTTGTTGGTAAAAGGGGAATTTTCTATCAGATTGTTGGCAAAGAAATTGCCGGGATTGATGGTTTTTATAGTGAATCACTATTTGATACGTATCATACACTAGCCGTGTTGATGCCAGAAAATCCAGATAAAGTATGTGATGAGATAAATAAAGAAATAGGCGTTGATGCAATGATTGTTGATGCAAATGATTTTGGACAAGAATTATGGGGTTGTTCAAGTGGATTGAAAAATTATAGCGAAAAAGAATTAATGAGTATGATAAAAGATAATCCTGCTGGTCAAGATGATGAATGTACTCCATTCATATTAATTAGAGAAGAAAAAGAAGAAGAAAAGAATAGCGAAACTAAGGATGCTCTAGAGCATCCTTAGTTTTTTGTAGGGATTGACAATTAAAATTCTTTGTGCCATGATTTATGTATAGTTTGGAAAGAGTGATTAAATTGAACGTTACTATAGATAAAGCTGTCGAGAAAGATATTGATGAAGTAGAGCAGTTATATAATCAATTAAATGATTTTTTAGCAAATACGATTAATTATCCCAGTTGGAAAAAAGGGGTATACCCTTCACGGAGGGAAGTTGTTAATGGAATACTAGAAGAAACTATGTTTGTTGTAAAAAACGCAGAAGAAACGATTATTGGAAGTGTTATTTTGAATCATTATCAAGAAGCAGGATACCGAAATGTTGATTGGCATAAAGAGTATGCTGATTCTGAAATTATTGTTATTCATACATTAGCAGTTCATCCAAATTACTTAAAATGTGGAGTTGGGCAAATTCTAATTGACTTTACCATAAAATATGCTAAGCAAAATAAGATGAAATCAATTCGATTGGATGTTTGCGAAAACAATATTCCAGCAATAAAATTATATGAAAAGAATCAATTTAAATATGTAGATACTTTAGATTTGGGTTATGGAGGGTATGGATTAAATTATTTTAAATTATATGAATATATTCTTTAAAGCAATACAAAAGGAATGGCACAGATACTTTTCTATGACATTCCTTTTTATAATAATAAAATTTCTGAATCAAAGAATTGCTCTAGAAAGTCAACTTGTTCTTTGATTTCTTGCAGTGTTAATTGTTGGCTACTAACGACCCATTTTGTTTCTACATCATCATTTCTTTTAATAATAGCAATTACATTTCCTTGATAGTTTTTAATTGGTTGATTAATAGAGGAATCAATAATATAAGCATCTTGTTCTTCCCCATCACCACCGTATAAACCACGAATATATCCATAATTGATAGGATAAACATTTCCATATGTATCGGTATATCCAATTTGGCGATCGACAACAACTTCAACAAAGGGATTCGTAATGATGTCTTTCTCTTGTTGTATTGGTTTTAGAATATATTTATCTAATGCTTTTGCGACACCATCATTTTGATTTGTATCTGTAATATCATAGGCAAGATTCTTAATGACGTCTAATGCATTTTCCATAGCAATCGAATATTTAATTTCTTGAAACATTGAAATATCATTTTCTGAATCACCAAAAGCAATAACTTCAGTTATTTCACAATCTATTAGATTTGCAATTTTCTTAATAGAATTACCTTTATTAATACCTTTGGGAGTGATTTCTATCCAACCTTTGGCAACAACACATACTTCATAGTTTGATAAATCATTTTTAATTTTTGAAATTTCTGTCGTTGAAATATCTTTACGAGTTAGTAGTACATATTTATCAACTGGTTGATATTCTTGGTAAGTAAAAGAGAAATGAAAGGTGGTTTTTTTCATCGTTCCTTCATATCCAGTAGATAGTCCAATATGTGCGATAAGTGCTCTTGCTTTTAAGGCAATATAGTCTAGAAATCGTAGGTTTTGAATATAATCATCTTTTCGATAGATAATACTACGAAAATGATGCTTCTTTGTATAGTCTAGTAATTGATTGACATCCTTATTGGAAAGACTTGTTTCTCTAAATGTTTTATCTTCTTTAAAAGAATAAATTTCTGTACCATTTAAACAAGATAAAAAATTATTATTTTTTTCTAATTCTAATTCTTTGGCATATTGCAATAAGTTATTCTTATTACGTCCAGAGATTAAAGCAATACTGATCCCTACATCTTGTAATTGCTTAATTTTATTTTTTGTATTTTCTGTGATGGTATGTTGATTTGTTAGTAAAGTACCATCCATATCAAAAGCAGCTAATCGAAATCCCATAATGTTACCTCCAAGATCTATATAATCATACAGTAAGCAAATAAATTAAAGTATACTCATATATTATAACAAAAATCAATCAATAGTAAAATAGAATAAAATAATGATATGATTTGCTTTTTCATAGGAAATAGTGTAAAAAAATATATATGGATGTTAGTGGAAGAAGGGAATCTATGGATAGAGAGAGGAAACTATTTAGAAGTACAATCGTTTTAATGTTAGGGTTAATTTTACCTAGAGCTATTGCCTTAATTACGACAAAGTTTATTTCTGAGGGCGTAGTTAAAGGAGCATATGGTAACTACAATGTTATGACGAACATTGTATTGAACTTGTTTATTCCAATAGTGACATTACAAATAGGTGAGGGAATTTTTCGTTTCTTAATTGATTCTGATGAGAAGAAGAGTAATTATTACGTAAGTTCTGCATTGAGTTATTTAGTGGTAGCCATTATTATGACAATCGTTGCATTTTTCTTGTTTACTTTTGATGGGTTTGAAGGGGAGCTTAGATACGTTATTATTATCTATGCGGTTGTGGAATTGATTAATATTTACATACGGCCAATTGCAAGGGGATTAGGACATAATAAGGTATACTCGATATCTGGTATTATTACAGCTATCATTAATCTTATCACTTGCTATCTATTTGTTATTGTTTGGAGCTTAGGTGTGGTAGGATTGTTGTATTCCGTCATTCTTTCAGATATTGTTGGATTGATTTATATGATTTGGAAAGTAAAACTACATAACTTTTTTGGGATTGCGTTTGTAAGAAAAGAGGCTTTCTTAAAGTTATTAGGTTATTCGATTCCATTAATTCCAAATTTAATTGCCTGGTATATTCTTACCTTATCCGATCAGTTAATCATTAAATGGTTTATTAATGAAGATGCTGTTGGTATTTACAGTATGGCAGCGAAAATACCATCAATTATCACAATGATTTATCATGGATTTAATATGGCATGGCAAGAGTCGGCTGCAAGAAGTTTAAATGATCAAGATGTTAATAAGTATTATTCTAAAATGTTGTTTAATTTAACTAGAGTATTAACCGCTGGAACAATTGGTTTGATTGCTTTTACTCCAGTCGTATTTGCTTTAATCATTACTGGTGCAGAGTATGCTTCTGCATATTCGTATATAGGATTAATGATTTTAACAGCATTTTTAAATTGTATTTCTACTTATTATGGTAGTTTGTATATTGCGTCAAAAGATACCAAAGGAATTAGTATCTCTTCAGTCGTAGCAGCACTTGTCAATATTATTATTCATTTAGCATTAATAAGATTTATAGGATTATATGCTGCAGTTATTTCAACTGTTGTTGCGTATATAGTGTTGGTTCTTTATCGTGTAATTGATATTCAGAAAAATTATTTTAAATTACATTATTATAAACGTTTAATTATTATTTGTAGCGTGGGTCTTGTGATTAGCTTAATTCTATTTACGTTAGGTGAAAATAGTAAGATTATTATGTATGGAAACATGATTTATTCTGTTGTGTTTGCATTATTTCTATGTGGTGATATCGGATTAAATATTATAAAAACAATAATTAGGAAACTTAGAAAGTCTGTATAAAAAATATCTAATAAGACCATGTGTCAATTGTTATACATGGTTTTTAAATGCTTATATTATAAATAATTCGTCAGTATTTGCCAAGATTCTTTTAGTTTATGATAAGGGTATCTAGCTTGATTGGCAGGACTAGTCGAAGGTAAAGGTATGACTGGAATTTGATATATGTCAAAGCAATTCTTGATGTATAGTTGATGGGCTTTTTGTCCGTTGGTGAAAACAGTTGTTATTTTTGAGGAATTAAAAATAGTTGTAAAGTTATTTACTTTTACATTTTTAATACTACTATCGCTTGATGCTTTGATATCACAAGATGCTATTACATCCCATAAAGCGATATTATGCTGATCTAAGAATGCTTTTTTTTCTGATTGATTAATTGGTAAACTCTGATTTAATATCTCAGCAAGGACTTTCCAAAAGCGATTTTGTGAATGCCCATAATAAAATTCGTTTTCTCTTGATGTAACTGAAGGTAATGATCCTAAAATTAATATTTTAGATTCTTTTGTATAGATTGGTTCAAATGGATGAATCATTAAGATACGACCACCTTTCATTATTATTATAATAAAGCTTTAAGAATAAAACAAATGGAAAGCAAAGCTTTCCAAATAAATAATTGTTATTCTAGAGCTTTATTATTTGAACCAACAACTTCTCCAATCACTTGGAGTGTATCATTATCTAAGTAATTAAAACAATGCTTTGGATTATTAATAGAATTAAAATTACCATCGTAATATCTTACAATGTAATTAAAACCATTCAAATAGATTAAGTAATCGTATTCGTTTTTAGGAATATCATGGCGAATGTCTTTATTGTGAATATCGGTATTAATATAAACAATCTGATTAACGCTAAATTTTGGTAACATATCATCATTTTTGATCTTGTATAGTAAATTACATTTTTTACTACGGTAACTTGATGTATTGTTAACGTATTTTGATGTCACGCCAAATATATCATCATCTTTTATATGAACTTTGTCCATCAAAGGTATATGATTTGACTTATTATAAAGAGATAATTTTGTGAATTTATAGGTATCTGTATAATTTTCTATATGGGTGATATAATCTAGGCTTACATTGAAAAATATAGCAACTTTAATTAATATATTTAGACTAGGCTTGGTTCTTCCACTTTCATATTCACTATACGTATTATGTTTAACACCTAAAATGTTTGCCATTTCACCAGCTTTCAAACCATAAAATTCTCGAATTTGCTTTAATCTACTAGCAATACTAGTTTTTAATTCAATTTCAGTAATTTCGATGTTCTTTGCTATTATCTTTTTATTATCCAATGTTTTCCACCACCTACATTATATAGTAGCAAAGAAAATATTTTGGGTTATAATTTGTCGGTGAGACCGAATAATTTTAAAAAAAGGAAAAATTTGTGTCGCTTATACCGACGAATTAATGTTGACTTCGACTAATTTTAGCTATATACTTATAAAAACTGATATTATTGATATACTTGGAGGAAAACTTATGAATGAGAATCACAGATATATAATTTCCTTAATCATTGAAAATGAGAGAAAAAGACGAGCAAATTATGATCAAAATTTTATTATGAAGAATTTTGTAGCAGGAATTTGTAGTGTTAAAACATATCATTCTTTGATTCAGCAAAAAAGAAAATCAAAGGAAATTATTTATGTAAACCTTTTAGATAAACTAGGCTATTCGTATCAGTTATTTCCTTGTATTGATGAAAATATGGCAGCGTTAATCAGTAAATTTTATCAAGCGATTACTTCATTAAATAAGCAAGAGCTAAATACTATATATGGTATTTGTCAAACTGTTTTTGATGAAGCGAAAGGATATGTATATTATCGAGAATTCTTTGAAATTATCTCTAGTATCTATAATTTTTTTTACTTAGGATTAAGAGAGTATGAAGAAACTATTGAATTATTGTATCCAGCTATTCAAAATCCAAAATTAAATGAATTAGTGAGTTATTTATTGTATGAAAATTATAGATATAGCGATTGTGTAACTGCTAATTGTTATCTTGTGAAGAATAATAATGATATTAGTTTCTTACAGGCTGTTTATGCTTTTATATTGAAGGATGAACAGCCATTAAAAAATTTAGAGACGACTTCACTGAACGTAATTCAAGAAACGATGGTCAATGTTTTCCTTGATAAACCAAATAGTGGTATTGATTATATAGTAGAGGGGCAAATGATTTATTTTGCAAGGAGTCATTTATATTATTATTTAGGATACTATGCAGTTACTAAAAATGAATATCAAAATGCGATTGATTATTTTATAGAGTATTTAGAAATATCGAAAGACACTGTAGAGTATTGTATTGTTGCTTGTATTGTTAATGAAATTGTTAAGAAGCAATTGATTCGAGTGGATTTAGATGCTATTGTTCGTAGATTTAATCAGTTCAAGGCGAATGTGATAGATGCAAGAGAAGAAGAGAAAGATATAGTGAGGGTGTTGTTTTATTTATATACAATAAACGAGGCGATTTACCAAGAGGAAGTTGTTTCAGTATTGAATCATTTTGAACATGATGGTATTGATTTACTATTAACAAATATAAATGAAAACAAGATGAATTAGCATCATCTTGTTGTTTTTTTACTTTTGTTGTTGTTTGAGCTTTTGGTATTACGATTTTTGTTGGTATGAGGTTTTCTAATATTTGATTTTTTCTTTGATGTAGTTTTTGTGGTTTTGCTTTTCGTAGTATCCTCTATAGGATTTGCACCATTTTGATCAATAGGTTCTTCTTGCGAATTCTCAACAACATTAAGTACTTCATCTTTATCTTCAGTACTTTCAATAGGTTCTTCTTGCGAATTTTCATCAACATCAAATACTTCTTCTTCAGTACTTTCAATAGGCTCTTCTTGCGAATTCTCAACAACATCAAGTACTTCATCTTCATCTTCAGTACTTTCAATAGTATCCTCTTGCGAATTTTCAACAACATCAAGTATTTCTTCTTCTTCAGTATCTGCAAAAGCTTCTACAATATTTGTAGTATCTACGTTATCTTGGTCTTTATTTTCTGTTGGTTGAACGCTTTTAGATTCTTCAACAATCGAAACCATTTCATTTTCTGCTACATCGCTACTTTTTTGTTTAGCCAAGGAATCAAATATAGTATCTTGCATTGTAAATAGTTCTTCTTCTTCTGTAATTGTTCTATTTTTAGGTGCACCATCAACCAGACCATCCTGAATTACAAATAATTCTTCATCCGTTGTAGCTTCATCAGATGTTTCGTATTCAATCATTGGCATGGCAATCTCTAACTCTTTCTTATCACTTATTTCGTCAATCGCATTTTGATTACTTTCTTCAATTGTATCTTCTATTTCTTCATCTATTGGTATAACAACAGAGGTAGCTTCTTCTTCTTCATCTAAATCGACTTGTTGCATTAATTGTTGTAATGTTTCTCTAGCTTTTATTTCTTCACTATCTATTATTTCTTGGACTTCCTCAACTTCCTTGTCTTCAACGTCTATATCTTGTTGTAAATCTTCTGTTTCATCAAGAGTGGTTGTATTATCAAGGAAATCTTTTTCAGATACTAAATTCTTTTCTTTCATTACCATCAAAATTGAATCTTGAATATACGTTCTTTGAAATTGATTGATAGCAGCTTTATCATGAAGTAAGAATGTTAATGATTGATGAGGATTACCCTCAGAGAATAAATAGATAACTGCTGTGATTGTTGCATATACCAATGTCATTGTTGTATTACAAATGAAAGAATTATAAATAAAGTATAATGTTTTGAGAAAAGCATCACCTAATATTTCTTCAATTGGATAGCCACTGAACGTAAAAAAGCAAAATAATAAAGCACTACTTATATATAGAGTGAATAGTAGTAATGAAACAACTTTCATCGTAACTTGTAAAACGACATTTTGATTCGTTTTTTTGCTAACTAAGAATTTATGTCCTTGCTTTAATATGTAAAACATAGTAACTGTAAATGAAGCATACAAAATAGCATTTCTAATAATTAAAGGATATTCAAACATAACAGGATAAAAAATTTGAAGGAAGTGATCATCTTTCGTTGTTACAAAGCAAAAAATAAAAATAGCCAAACTCATAATTGCTTTCAGAAAAAAAGTATCAAAAAGGCGGACTGGAATATATTTAGCGATTTCATCGATTGATGGTATAGATGCAATAGTACGTTTTACAGCTTCTTTTTTAGATAAGCCTAATTTCACGATTGCCTCATATTGGTCCATTGAATTATTTTGCATTTGGATTTTTATTTTTCTAGCTTCCCAAGTCTTTGGTAACCCATCAAATAAATTATCATAAAATCCAAGGATTTTCTCCATGACGCATCCCCTTTCTGTTTCCAATACTCATATTATAACTTAATTTTAAGCGAAGAACATCTCTTTTTTTAATTTTATCAAAGAAAGTTAAAAAAATATATAGTTATTACATAGTAAAGCTTTGTAATTATAGCAAATTTGATATTATGATAATAAAATTATGCTATAATACAAGATACAGGGTGATATGAATGCAAATAAAGGAAGTTATTGTCGTTGAAGGCAAGAGTGATACAATGCTGTTAAAATCATTATTTGAATGTGATACTATAGAAACAAATGGTAGTGCCATTACAAAAGAGACCATTGATTTAATTAAAGAAATTAATCAAACTAGAGGGGTTATCTTATTTCTAGATCCTGATTATCCAGGGATGAGAATAAGAAACATGATACTACAGGTTGTACCAAATTGCAAACAAGCATTCTTAAATAAAAAGGATGCTATTGGCAAAGGCAAAGTTGGTATTGCTGAAGGAGATAAACAAGCAATCAAAAAGGCATTATTAAATAGCGTTAGTTTTGATGAGCAAAACCAAACAATCACATGGCAAGAATTTATCTCTTTAGATATTATAGGTAACAAAAAGAAAAGAGATTTTATTTTTTCCCATTTTCATTTGGGATATGGTAATAACAAATTATTATTCAAACGATTAAATATGGCTAGTATTTCCAAGGAAATAATTGAAGAAGTATGTAATGAGAGTAAACCAATATGAAGGTAGTCGCATCTATTAAGGAAACAAACAGAATATTAGAAACCTATGATTTGAAAACTAAACAGAGTTTAGGACAAAATTTTATTATTGATTCAGCTATTATAAAAAAAATAGTAAAAGCAGCAAATATCACGAAACAAACAGTTGTGATTGAGATAGGACCAGGTATTGGAGCTTTAACTCAATTTTTATGCCATGCAAGTAAAAAAGTAATTGCTTTTGAAATAGATCAACGATTACAACCGGCATTAGAAGAAACATTAAACGGTTATGATAATATAGAACTTATCTTTCAAGATTTCTTATCAGTTGATGTAAAGCAAATCATTAAAGATATTGATCAAGAGATTATTGTTGTCAGTAATTTACCATATTACATTACTACCTCTATTATTGAAAAAGTAATTACAACAACTAAAATAAACAAAATGATTATGATGGTTCAAAAAGAGGTTGCTGAAAAACTAACAAAGCCCTCAACCGTTAAAGAAATTTCACCATTACATATTGCGATGGATTCTTTAGGCACAGCTACTTATTTATTTACAGTTAGTCGCAATGTCTTTTTACCAAAACCAAAGGTTGATTCAGCAATTATTGAATACAAACAATTAAAAACAGATATCGATTATCAAAAATTTATCGACTTTTTAGCTATTTGTTTTAAACAACGTCGAAAGACTTTATATAATAACTTAAAAAAAGAATATCCAACAAAAGATATTATCCAAATACTACAACAAGAAAATATTGATACAACGATTCGTAGCGAATTATTACCAAAAGAAAAATTCATCAATCTATATCACGATATCATAGTGAAAGGCTAATTTATACTTTCACTGTTTTTTAATTTTTTCATATAAATAAATTAGGTGATAGAAATGGTACAAGTAGGAGACTGTGTAGTTAGAAAAAAATATGGTAAAGATATTTTATTTGAGGTATTCCATATCGAAAATAATATTGCTTACTTAAAAGGCATTGAAATTCGTTTAATTGCAGATAGTACATTAGATGATTTAGAAATTGCATCGTTCATAGTGAACGAAAATGTGATCAATGAAGAACATTTATTTCGTAGAAACGATGTTATTAAGGGGAAGGTGTTGCATGTCGATGGAGATCCAAGATACTTAGACATGTGTTTAGAAAAATATAAGAATCTAGGAGTTAGGGTTGATGGGTATTATTTAAAAGAAGGGGACATGTCCAGTCATGTTTATGATTTACTAGAAAAACATAAGCCAGATCTATTAGTCATTACTGGTCATGATTCATTAAATAATAAAGGGGATAGGGATAACTTAGATTCTTACTTGCATACAAGAGATTTTATTGAAACAATTAAAATGGCTAGAGAATATCAAAATGATAAAGACTCTTTAATCATATTTGCAGGGGCATGTCAATCAAACTATGAATTATTAATTGCTTCAGGAGCAAACTTTGCATCTTCTCCAAATAGAGTTAATATTCATTGTTTAGATCCCGTCTATATAGTTTCACAAATTGCACAAGAAAGTGTAAAAAATTATATTAATATTGAATCCATTATCAAAAATACTTCAAATAAAGATAAAGGTATAGGAGGTATTGACACCAAAGGTGTCGCAAGAAAAATATACCCATTAAAAAAGTAAAGCTCTGGATAGACTGAAATGTCAGTTCAGAGCTTTTAAGATATCACTAAAGATTCATAACTAGTAAAGAAAAAATGATAATCTAACAAGTATTTAACGAATCATTCTGACAGTCAACTTATTAAATGCTATAATAAATTCAAGAAACTATATAAGGAGTTGTTACATGATGAAAGAAAGAGCATTTGCCAAAATTAATCTCGCACTAGATGTCGTTTCAAGAAGAGAAGATGGTTACCATGAACTAAGAATGATAATGGTTCCAATAATGTTACATGATTTAATTTATATAAATCAAATAGAAGAAGGGATAGAAATAACATCAAATCACCCATTTGTTCCAACAAATCAGAAAAATATTATGTATAAAGCGGCCAAAGCAATGATTGATCAATTTAATATCCCTTTTGGTGTCAGTATAACGATCTATAAGCATATCCCAATCCAAGCAGGGCTTGGTGGTGGCAGTGCAGATGGGGCTGCTGTTTTAAGAGCAATGAATAGCATGTTTAATTTACAGTTATCAAAGCAACAACTAGCGAGGATCGGAAAAGAGGTTGGTAGTGATATACCATTTTGCATCTACCAACAATATGCTTACGTCCAAGGAATTGGTGAAAAATTAGAGTTTATTAAGAGTGATTTTGATTGTTATGTTTTATTAGTCAAGCCTAAAAAAGGTATCTCAACAAAAGTTGCTTTTGAAACGCTTGATTTATCTACTTGTGATCATCCTGACATAATAAATATGAAAGAAAAAATGATCATCAATGATTACCAAGGTGTGGTCGATTGTTTAGGTAACAGTTTAGAAAAGCCATCACTTACATTAGTAGAGGATATTAAAAATATCAAAGAAGAGTTAGTTTCTTTTGGTTTTGATGGAGCTTTAATGAGTGGAAGTGGTTCTTGTGTTTTTGGACTAACCAAAGATAAAGAGGTAGTCGAAAGGGGCTATCTTCAATTTAAAAAGAAATATCCTTTTGTCAATAAAACAAAATTAAAAAGACAAAACGAAAGTTGGGAAGAATATGCAGAAAATAGTTAAATATAAAAAAATGGCAAGAATAACATGATAATGTTTTATACTTTTTGATGCTAAATAATTTATAAAATGCATAAGAAGTAAAGAATTATCGGTAAATTTATGCTATAATCTATATATTAAAAGGAAAGGAACTATTAATAATGAAGAGTATAAAGAAGTTATGGCTTATATTTTTGAGCACCGCACTAATCTTGAGTGGATGTGGTAATACAAAAAAAGCAACCAAAAGTGTTGAAGAGTTTGATGAATTTGTTGACTCATTAGTTGTCAGATTATTAGAACCAACAGATTTAGATTTAAATTACTTATTTCTAGACCCTGCAAGTTATGGGATAGAGCAAGGCGTATATGAATTACCTTTTACATCTTATGAAGAAGCTCTAGAAATCGATGAATTATATAATGACCTTAGAAGTGAACTAAAAGAATTTGATTATAAAAAATTATCAGATTCACAAAAACTTACGTATGATGTATTAACCGATGCTTTTAGTGAAGGGTTAAGTACGAAAACATATTACTTAATTTCTACGAATTATTTAGGTAGTTATTTGGGATATCAGGCACAATTACCATTATTATTAATGGAATACACATTTAATAATCAACAAGATATAACAAGCTATTTCAATGTATTAGAAACAATGGAGGATACCTTTGTTGAATATGCTAATTTAGAAAAAGAAAGACAAACAGCAGGAGTTGGAATGTCACAAGTAATCATTGATAAAGTCATTGAACAATGTCATAACATTACTGCTGAAGAAGAAAGCTTTTTAGTTGAAATCATTAATACTAAAATAGATGGGCTAACATTTTTAAGTGATAGTCAAAAACAAGAATATAAAGATAAGAATACAACATTATTAAACAATGAATATATGAATGCGTATCAAAGATTAGCAGATGAATTATCAAGCATAAACTCATCAATTGAAGATACTGGATTGGTAGGATTACCAAATGGAAAAGACTATTACAGTTATTTAGTTAAAGCAAAGACTGGAACAGATATGACTGTAGAAGAATTGCGTAAATTTGCTGAAACTCATTTTAATCAATATGTAGAAGAGCTATATGCTATCCTTGCTAAAAACCCTTCCATTTATGAAACGTTTATATCAATGGATTTTTCAAGTATTACCTATACAAATAAAGATAACTTTGAAGCAGTATTGGATGATTTAGCTAAGAAAATGTTAACTGATTATCCTGATATTGGAGAATTATATTATGAAGTATCCGTTGTTCCAGATGCGATGAAAGACAATTTTTCACCGGCAGCTTATTTAACTGGAAAAGTAGATGCCTCCTTAACAACACCAGAAAGAATTTTTATTAATGGAGAATTCTCTCAAAGTTTATATACTACCTTAGCACATGAAGGATATCCTGGGCATATGTATCAAAATGCCTTCTTTAGACAAACAGGTGCTCCAACAGTTCATTATTTATTTGGTTATGGTGCTTATACAGAAGGATGGGCAACATATATTGAAAATAGAGCTTGGATGTACGCTGATGTTGATACAGAAGATGATTTGTTGGTATTAGAATTAGTAGAATTAAATAGTAAATTGACACAAATGCTAACGATTCAAATGGACATTGGGGTTCATTATGATGGATGGAGCAGAGATGATTTGAAAGAATTTATTATTCAGAATTTTGGAGAACAAGCGGATGAATCTATTTATGATAGCCAATATGATCTTATTTTAGAAACACCAGCAAATACACTAAAGTATTACGTTGGCGGTGCTATATTTGAAGATTTATATCAGAAAGCTAGTAAAGAATTAGGAAATAAATTCAGTAGTGTAGAGTTCAATAGAGTGTTATTAACTTGTGGACCATCTCCTTTTTCAGTCGTAGAAAGTGCAGTAGATCAATACATTAATGACAATAAATAAGCAAATCAATAGGGGAAGACATCTTCCTCTATTTGTGTTAGCGGTTAACTTTAATATTTAAGTGAAAAGACTTTATGTTGTAAACAAATTTTGTTAGAATAAATGAGTAAAGGGGTGTATTTAATGAATATTAATGCGATTATTTTAGCGGCTGGCAAGGGAACTAGAATGAAATCTGATAAACCAAAAGTTGTTCAGGAAGTATTGTATAAACCTATGGTTAAACATGTGGTCGATGAGTTAAAAAAGGCAGATGTCAATACAATCGTAGCGGTTATTGGATATAAAGCAGAAATGGTGGAAGAAGTCTTAAAAAATGATTCTGTGTTATTTGCATACCAAAAAGAACTGTTAGGGACAGGACATGCCATATTGCAAGCAGATACGTTGTTAGAAGGCAAGGAGGGTATCACGTTTGTAATAAATGGAGATGCCCCATTAATTGAGGCTGAAACAATTAAAGATATGATCGATACCCATGTAAAGAATCAAAATGATGCCACATTTATGAGTGCTATTGTGGAAAGAGAAAATACATTTGGAAGAATTATTAAAAATCCAGATAATTCTATTAAATGTATTATCGAGTATAAAGATGCAAATCAAGAAGAAAGAAAAATCAAAGAGATTAACGCAGGAATGTATTGTTTCAATAATACAGTATTATTCGATGGATTAAGAAAAATCAAAAATAACAACGCACAAAACGAATATTATATCACTGATTTAGCTATTATTTTTAATCAAATGGGATTAAAAGTTGGTGATTATCTTGTTGAAGATTTTGAGCAAGTTGGCGGAATTGATAGTCGATTGGACATTGCAAAAGCAAATAGAACTTTGAAAACTAGAGTAAATCAATATCATTTATTAAATGGGGTTACTATTGTCGATCCAGATACAACATATATTGGTCGAGATGTTTTGATTAATCAAGATACAACTATTGAACCTGGCTGTATTTTAAAAGGGAAGAGTGTGATTGGTAAAAACTGTGTGATTGGACCTTATAGCGAATTAGACAATACAATTGTAAAAGATAATGTTATCTTAAAATATGTAGTGATCAGTGATTCTATCATAGAAAGTGGTGTCGATATTGGTCCTTATGCAAGATTAAGAGCAAATTGTCATATTTTAGAAAATGTTCATATTGGAAACTTTGTCGAAATGAAAAACTCCGTATTTGGTAAAGCAAGCAAAAGTGCACATTTAAGTTATATAGGTGATGCTATTGTTGGAGAAAATGTAAATATTGGATGTGGAACCATTACAAGTAATTATGATGGCTTAAATAAATCTAAGACAGTTATTAAAGATAATGCCTTCATTGGATGCAATTCCAATTTGGTCGCTCCAGTAGTGATTGAAGAAGAAGGATATGTCGTTGCTGGATCAACAATTACAGAAGACGTTCCTAAAAAAGCAGTTGCTTTTGGAAGAAGTAGGCAAGTAAATAAAGAAGGGTATGCAGAAGTGCTGAAAGAAAAAAGGGAAGCAATTAAGAAGAAAAAATAGGGGGAAATTAGAATTATGCAATCTGAAAAGTTAACAATTTTTGCTTTATCTGCTAGTCAAGATTTAGCAGCGAACATTGCCGATCGTTTAGGTACTATCGTAGGGGAATGTGAAGTAACACATTTTGAGGATGGTGAGATTTTAGTTCAAATGGGCGAATCAGTCAGAGGAAAGAATGTATATGTCATTCAATCAACATCTGCACCAGTGACTGAAAATCTAATGGAGTTATTAATTATGGCTGATGCATTAAAAAGAGCATCTGCAAAAGAGATAACTGCGGTTGTCCCATATTTTGGCTATGCAAGACAAGATAGAAAAGCAAAGCCACGACAACCAATTACAGCTAAATTGGTAGCAGATTTAATACAAACAGCTGGAATCCATCGCGTTGTGACAATTGATTTACACGCTATGCAAATTACTGGATTCTTTAATATTCCGATTGACGACATGACAGGTATACCTTTGATTGGACGTTATTTCCTAGATAAAGGACTAGAAGACATTTGCGTTGTTTCTCCAGATCATGGAGGAGCAACAAGAGCAAGAAATTTGGCAAATGTATTAGATTCTAATATTGCGATTATTGATAAACGTAGACCAAAACCAAATGTAGCAGAGGTTATGGGTATTATTGGAGAGGTTAAAGGTAAAAATTGTATTATGATTGATGATATGATTGATACAGCTGGATCAATTACTGCAGGAGCGAAAGCATTGAAAGAAGCAGGGGCTAAAGATATCTATATTGCTTGTACTCATCCAGTATTTTCTGGGGAAGCTGCGGATAGACTTCAAAATTCAGTAGCCAAAGAGGTTGTTGTTACAGATACGATTGGGTTAAAGAATGGTAAAACGTTTAATAAATTAAAAGTATTGACAGTCGCAGAGTTGTTAGCTAGAGTTATTAGAAACATTGAAGATGCAAAACCAGTAAGTGATGTATTTGCAGATGTAAGAGAAGGAAAGATATATTAAGAATAAATAATAAATTAAAGGGGAATCAATATACGTTGATTCCCATTCTTTAAAAAGAAAGAAGTGAGCGAATGATAAATTCTAAATTACACCAATTTAGCTTTGAAAGATTTAAAGAATACCAAAATAATAATGATATTGTAACAATCATTAACAGTGTTTTACAACATTTTGATGTTACAGCATATCATCATACCAATCGCTATTTAGATCACTATTTACAAAAAGGATATCAGAAAGTTGTGATGCTATTAATTGATGGTATGGGATTCTACAATATTAATAGAGGATTAGATCATAACGATTATCTACGCAAAAATATGAAACATCATGCAATGACAGTATATCCTAGTACGACGGTAGCTGCAACAACAGCTATTACAAGTGGACGATATCCAATTGAAACTGGGTGGATTGCTTGGCAACAATACTTTAAAGAATTTAATAAAGAAGTTGTTTTGTTTTTAAATCAAGGCTATTACGATCAAGAAGCAGTCAATCAAAGTATCGAAAATATTCTACCCTTTGAATATGTTTGGGATTTAATTAAAAAGCCAAACATGATGGCAGAATCTATTTTTCCAGCATTTAAAACAGAAGGTATGCATAGCTTCCAAGATATTTGTGAGCGTTGCATTGAAGTAGCAAATGCCAACGAAAAAGGCTATCTTTATATTTATTGGGATAAATATGATGATTTAATGCATACCTATGGGATATACGATAAAAGATGTAATGACTACTTAAGAATGATCAATCATCAAATAGAGTTATTAAGACAGCGACTAGATAGTAATACTCTATTAATTGTTACTGCCGATCATGGACATATTAATACGAATGATATTGAAATTAAGGATTATACAAAATTATGGAACTGTTTAGAAAGAAATATTAGTTTTGAAACAAGAACACCAAATTTTTTTGTGAAAGCAGGAAAAGAAAAAGAATTTGAAGAAGAATTTATAAATAATTTTGGAGATACATTTATACTATTAAATAAACAACAAGTCCTTGAAAATAAGTTGTTTGGTATTGGTAAAGTTCATCCTAGAGTACTAGAGTTTTTAGGAGACTATATAGCCCTTGCGATTGCTGACATTGCGATTACTGGGAAACCATCAAGCTTAGTAGGACAACATGCAGGATTTACTGAAGAAGAAATGTTAATACCATTAATTGTATTAGAATAAGAAACAAAAAATAACAAAGAAGTAGTTAGACATTTCAATGTAATGAGATGTCTTTTTATTATGGATAGAAAAAAAGAGATACGTTTGAAGTCCATCCCCTTCCCCCGTTTGGATATCGTAAGACTTCATTGTTAACTTTCTCTTTTTTATTATGCTATTTATATATGCAAGAAAAGAATAAATAGACCGCTTTTTTATAAAAATAATGATTGAATCAAGGTTTGACAAAATAATACGGACAGTCTCACTATAATGTGAAGGGCGAGGTGGTATCATGGAATTATCTAGAATCAATACAAATCATATTTTAAAAGGCATAGAAAAGAAAATCTTTTTTTTCTGTATCTCTTTTCTTATCTCACAAATACCGTTTTTAAATAACTCATATATTTTCACAATTCCTTTATTAAGCATTGCCTTTTTATCTGGCTATGGCTTTATTTTTGCTTATTTTTTAGCTATTGTACTATCTGTTGTTTTCTTTAATGTCTCTTTAACGCTGTTGTTTTTAAGTGTTATTATCATAGGAGTATTAGAAATATTCTCTTATATATACGCAATGAAATCTACATATATACCACTGATATTATCGTTAAGTGTCTGTTTAGCGTTACTGTATGATTACTTATATTTTGAAAATTACACAATTCCTATGGTTATTGTGGCAAGTGCAATAACCTATGGATTAACACAATTGTATTTAAATAGTGCGTCTTTTTTTATCCATTTGGATTTTGAGAAAACAACCTACTATCATTTATTAGTGATTGCTATGATGTTAGTATCCTCTAGTTTAGTGATTGGGAATTATCAAACGACCATCATGTTTCTAATCATTCGTTTTCTTATTTTAGCAGTGGCATATATTATTGGTTTTGATAAAGGATATCAATTAGTATTATTTAGCAGTTTCACTTTGTTACTTAATAATTTAAGTTATCGTGATCCAGTGATTTGTTTAATGATTCCATTAGCTAGTTTTTATGCATTACGACCAAAAACAAAAACGACATACTTTTTATTTTATGTAATTGTCCACACCATCATTCCGTTTTTTCATAACGAAGAATTAATAAATTATGTGATACAAGTACTAGGTAGTGCTATTATATTTTATCTTATCCCTAATCATGTTTACCTTAACATAAAGAGAATTACTAGTAGTCAAGAAATACCGATTGTTAATCAAATTGGTGGAGTGGTTTCTTATCAAAGAAAAATAGCTAGAAAATTAGAAGAGTTTAGTGAATTGTTTAATCGGATTGCTTTTTCGTTTAAAGAAAGTGCGATACAACCAAATGTATTAACATATATAGGTAATGTATATGATGAAGTCTGTAGTAGCTGTGTTAATAAAGAACAATGTTTCCATAGGAAGAAAGATGTAAATCGACTAGTGAAACTAATTAAAAAAGGCGTGATTACATCATTAAATAAAGAGGAAAGTAATTATATTGATCGCTATTGTATTAATTCTAGACAATATAAACAAGCCTTATCACAACAATGGAAACTATATAAACATCAGAATGAAATGAATGAAGAATACCATTTCTTAAAGAAAAATCTATATAATCAATTAACATTGGTGGGGGATGTTTTAAATAATTTTTCAAGTCATGTTGGTTTTATCGATGTATATAGTGAAGAATCTATAAAAGAAGTGTTAGAAGGATATCATTTTAAAATTCCATATATTTTTAAAGATGAAGTATCAAAAGATGAGTATACATTTGATATTGGAATTATGGAAACAACGAAACAAGAGGTCTTTGATGTTGTCATTCCAGTATTAGAAAAGACATTAGATACAAAACTAAATCTAATTGATATGAAGTCAACAGCAAATCGAATGGGGTATACAAGTATTAAATTATCCAATAAACAAAGCTATCAATTAGTTTATGGAGTACAACAGATATCAAAAGACGAAGATTTTTGTGGAGATAATTATATCTTTTTCCGTTACAATCAATTTAGCCTAATCGCCTTAAGCGATGGTATGGGCTATGGTAAAAAAGCCCATGAGGAGAGCAAACTAACCTTAGATGTTTTCTCAAAACTATTAAAGAGTGGAATTGATTTAGAAGATAGTATTCAAACAATTAATGCCTTGTTAAAAATTAAGAATAGAATAGAAATGTTTACAACAATCGATTTATTAATGTTTGATAGCAACGATGCTAGTATCACATTTTTAAAAAATGGTGCAATGCCTTCTTATGTCTATCATTATAATCATTTAGAGAAAGTGCAAACAAAATCATTACCAATTGGAATTGTTTCAAAAATAGATACAACAAGAGAAATGTATCAATGTTCAGATGGTGATTTAGTCATTATGTTCTCGGATGGTTTTGAAGAGAGTATTGAAGAAATTGTTGATTCTGTCTTAGAAAAAAATTACTTAGAACATCCACAAAAAATAGCAGATGTCATAATGAATACCTTAGCAATACAACATAAAATTGACGATGATGCAACAATTATAGTTGCAAGAGTTGAAGATGTAAATTTACATAGAAAAAAACGTTTAACTATAGAACACTAGAAAAAGGAGGAATCTCCTTTTTCTTATCGCAAGAACTTAATATTAAGTTTATCTTGGATGTATATTATATAAATGTCTTCTTGAATTTATGCTATAATTAAAGAGGAAAAAAATAGGAAAGGTCAATACATCAGCTGGTTTATTGAGTATAGGAAAAAAATGGATAGTCTTACACTTGAACAACTGAATAAGCAACAACGTTATATCATTGGTGTCTCTGGTGGACCTGATTCCTTAATGTTATTGCATCTGTTATATCAAAGCGGGTTTCAATTAATTGTTGCCCATATTAATTACCATAAAAGAGTCGATAGTGATTTAGATCAAGCATTAGTTGAAAACTATGCACGAACATATCTTTATCCCATCGAAGTACTGGAGGTTACAGAATACACAAAAGAAAACTTTCAAAAACAAGCTAGGAATATCCGTTATCAATTTTTTTTAGATTTAATAAAAAAATATAACGCCAATGGATTATTTATTGCACATCATCAAGATGATGTTTTAGAAACGATACTTATGCAAAAGCAAAGAAAGCTAACAAAGACATATTGGGGGATCAACGAACATTCTAACTATCAACAGATGGATATTTATCGCCCATTATTGGATGTTTCAAAACAAGAAATTATTGATTATTGTCAAGAACATGGTATTGCTTATCGAATTGATTCAAGTAATTTAGAAGATAATTATACTAGAAATAAGATTAGAAACATCATTCTTCCAAAATATAGCACTCAAGAAAAAGAAGCATTATTGAAAGAAGCAAAAAATCACAATTATTTATTAGAAAAAAGAAATAGATATATTAAAAAAGTCTATACTAAGTATTGTCTAGATGGAAGGCTATATTATAGAGATATAAAGAAAGAAGATTTAGAAGATATTATCTATTTATTTATTAAGGAATCTAGTCAAATTCCAATAGAACGAATTTCTAATCAAATTATTAAAAACTGTTCTAAATTAATAGAGAATACAAAACCAAATTCTCAAATTAATCTGCCAGTTAATCATCTGTTCATAAAAACATATGATAATGTCTATATCTCTTCAAAAATGCAAGAGTGTATATATTCTTATAGCTTTGATTCTTTTCAAGAATTTACTTGTCAGTATTTTAAATTAACCAGAAATGGGAAAGATAGAGAAGGGGTACTAATTAAAGAAAATGATTATCCAATCACCATTAGGAGTAGTCTTCCTGGTGATCGTATGCTGTTAAGTTATGGAAGTAAAAAAGTTAGTCGTTTGTTTATCGATGCAAAAATTCCTTTATCAAAGCGAAAAACATGGCCAATTTTACTAAATCGTCATGGTGAAATAATGTTGGTGAGCGAAATTGCCAAAAACAAAGAGTATTTAATGGAAAAACCTACTTTGTTTGTGGTAAAATATTGACATATGTTTGTTTAAAGGGGGAAGGAGAATATGCATAAAGATATAAAAAAAATATTAGTATCTCATGATGAAATTGTTACAAGATGTAAAGAATTAGCACAACAAATTAATAAGGATTATAGTGTTTGTCAACCACCACTATTTTTAGGACTATTAAAGGGCTCAGTTCCTTTTCTTAGTGAATTAGCTAAACATATTACATTAGATATAGAATTTGGATTTATGCGGGTAAGTAGTTATACAGGAACAGTATCTAGTGCTTTGAGTATCAAAACAGATTATGAAGAAGATATCACAGGAAAAGATATTTTGATTGTTGAAGATATCTTAGATACTGGGAAAACATTAGTGACAGTAATGGAGTTATTATTAAGTAGAAATGCCAAAAGTGTTAAGGTTGTCACTTTATTAGACAAAAAAGAAGGTAGACTTGTAGAGTTAGAAGCAGACTATGTAGGATTTTCTATTCCTAACGAATTTGTCGTAGGATTTGGTTTAGACTTCAATGAAAAATACAGAAATTTACCTTATGTAGGGATTTTAAAGGATGAATGTTATTTATAAATATAGGAAGGAGATTATATGAATAAAAAACCAGTAAGTCTTACTAAATTATTATTACCTTGGGTAGTATTCTTTGTATGTATCGCGGTGATATCTACAATGTTTTCTTCAAGTAGTAGTAAAGTAGTTAACTATAGTGAATTAATGGAGATTATTGAAACAAAAGATCTAACAGAAGTTAGTGTTTCTCCAAAAGATTATTTAATTGTCACAATTTCAGGTAAATATAAAGAAGCTGGTAAAGAAATTTCATTTAGTTCAGATATCATTCATACTGATACTGAAGTAGATGCTATTATGGAAGAATTAAAAGATAAAGAAGCAATTATTACAGTTGATAATTCAGCAAACAACAATGTCTTTTTAAACTTTCTTATTTCTGTCGTACCTTATGTTTTAATGATTGGAATCTTTTTCTTTGTCTTTTCTAAGTTGGGCAATTCCGCTGGTGGAAATGCGAAAGCTTTTGAATTTGGTAATTCAAGAGCAAGGTTAGAAAAGAATCAAAGAACAAGATTTAGTGATGTGGCAGGAGCCGATGAAGAAAAAGAAGAATTAACCGAGTTAGTAGACTTCTTAAAAAATCCTAAGAAATTTTCAGAAATGGGAGCCAGAATTCCAAAAGGGGTTCTATTGGTTGGGCCACCAGGGACTGGAAAGACTTTATTAGCAAGAGCCGTTTCAGGCGAAGCAGGAGTACCATTCTATAGTATTTCTGGTTCTGAATTTGTTGAAATGTTTGTTGGTGTTGGAGCTGGAAGAGTTCGAGATATGTTTAAGAAAGCGAAACAAACCGCACCTTGTATTGTTTTTATTGATGAAATCGATGCCGTTGGTCGTCAAAGAGGAACTGGTATTGGTGGAGGACAAGATGAAAGAGAGCAAACATTGAATCAGTTATTAGTAGAAATGGATGGATTTACTGAAAATACAGGTATTATTGTGTTAGCAGCAACCAATAGAGCTGACGTATTAGATCCAGCCTTATTAAGACCAGGTCGTTTTGATAGACAAATTAAAGTGTCATTACCTGATAAAAGAGCTCGAAGAAAAATCTTAGAAGTACATGCAAGAAATAAACGTTTTGAAGGTGATGTAAACTTTGATAATATTGCAAGAAGAACTCCTGGATTTAGTGGAGCTCAATTGGAAAATGTATTGAATGAAGCAGCCTTATTAACCGTTCGAAATGGTGGAAATTCTATCACCGTAGATGATATTGATGAAGCAATCGACCGTGTGATTGGTGGACCAGCTAAAAAGTCGAGAAAATATATAGAAAGAGAACGAAGCTTAGTTGCTCATCATGAAGCTGGACATGCTATCATTGGTCTAGTGTTAGAGGATGCACAAGTCGTTCAAAAAGTAACGATTATTCCAAGAGGAGATGCTGGTGGATATAACTTAATGACACCAGAAGATGAAACATACTTCCAAACAAAAACGCAATTAATGGCAAATATTACTGGTTATTTAGGTGGACGTGTGGCAGAAGAAGTCTTCTTTGGTGATGTCAGTACGGGAGCTCATAATGATATTGAACAAGCAACCAGAATCGCAAGATTAATGGTCACTCAATTAGGAATGAGCGAATTAGGACCAATTAAGTATGAAGACGATAATGAACAAGTATTCTTGGGAAGAGATTATGCGAGTCATAAAGCCCCAAGTGGTCAGGTTTCTTATGAAATCGATCAACAAATTAGAAATATTATTGATACTTGTTATGAAGAAGCGAAACGAATTATCGTTGAAAATAAAGCAAAATTAACTGTTATTGCAGAAGCTTTATTAGAATATGATACATTAGCATATGAACAAATCCAACATTTATTTAACTATGGGCTTATGCCAGAAGTATCTGGTAAAAATGGGCATCATGATAATAAAAAAAATAACTTTCATGATAATGAACCAAAAAACAAAGTAGAAATCATTGAATCTTCTTTAGAAGATAACGACAGTGATGATACTGCTTTAGAAGCTGAAGTAGCGAAAGATGTAGTGATTGAGGATGGAATTGTGGAAGATATTGAAAAGGAAAAAGATAAACTTAACGATATCTATAATGATGATTTATTAGAAGATTAATTATAAAGGAGGTAGCGATTGTTGCCACCTTTTTAACAAATAAAACATATTTGTTTCATAATAATTATAATTTGAACTATGCTGTAATATATTGATCATAATATTCGAGTAGAAAAATCAATTTGGAACATAATAAATAACAGAAACAATCAATTTATCGTATTAAAAAATTATAGGAGTGATGCTATGGATTTAGGCAAACTTATGACATTAAAGCAAGAAGAACAATTAGAATTATGGCGTTTGTATCAAAAACTGATAAGAAGAACTAGAATAAGGGAATTAGATAATTATATCCAACATGGAACAACTTCAACATTAAAACATACAATTGCGGTTACCTATTATAGCCTTTTGTTTATTAAAAGATTTCATATTCGATGTAATGAAGAAAGTTTAATTATTGGGGCATTATTTCACGATTATTTTTTATATGATTGGCATGTAAAAGATAGAACACATCGATGGCATGGTTTTTTTCATCCAAAGACAGCGTATGAGAATGCCATTAGTGATTTTGAAATTAATGAAATAGAAACGGATATTATTCGAAAACATATGTTTCCTTTAACAGTGATGTTACCAAGGTATAAAGAAACAGTGGTTGTTAGTTTAGTAGATAAAATATGTAGTACCTATGAAATTTTCAGCAAACAATCATATGAAAAGCTGATGGATGAATTAGCTGAGTATATCTACCAAAGTTATTTCAAAGATAAAGATATAGGATAAAAAATTAAAATGCACAGCTAACGTTAGTTCTAACTCTAATTTTAGTGTGCATTTTATTTGTTATCTATAGTAATCAAACTGTAAGGTCATTTTATATAATATAATGGTTAAAAAAATAAGAATGGGAAAAGGAAACCTAGACCAAAACCACATCGACAACGACAGCGACGACATCCACAGCGGCATTCACATCCACAACGGCAGCGACAACCACAACGGCAGTCACAGTCACAACGGTGGCAACATCCACATTCTCTAGAAAAATCTCTACACATACTAATTCCTCCTTTCTAACATACTATATGAAAAAAAAAGAAAAACTAAAAGGGAGAGAACCTACTGAATTAGTTAATAAGTAAAAATATAAACAAAAAATGATCATTGGAATGTTTATATAATAATTGTACAAACCAAAATAGTTTTGTATAATGTAATTGGTGATAAATATGAATAAAAAAAGAAGAGGTTTTGTAATATTTTTAATTATTATTTTAGTAATTTCAATGATCTTACCAGTGATATTATCGAGATTTGCATAAGGAGATCATCAAGATGAAGGATTATTTAATAAAAGCAATTATCAAAGATAGAGCGATTCGATTAGTCGCATGTAATACAACTAATTTGACGAATGAAGCTAGGAAATTACATCATCTATGGCCAACGGCAAGTGCTGCACTTGGGCGAATGATGAGTGCAACATTAATGATGGGATCAAATCTAAAAAATGATGAAAAATTAAGTGTCACTATAAATGGTGGCGGACCAATAGGAACGATGATTACAACAACAAGTAACAATGGATTAGTGAAGGGCTTTGTAGCAAATCCTGAAGTGCATTATACATATAATGATACTGGAAAACTAGCTGTTGGAGTTGCTGTTGGTCATCAAGGATATTTACAAGTTGTTAAAGATATGGGATTAAAAGAACCATTCTCTAGCCAAGTTCAATTACAAACAGGTGAAATTGGAGATGATTTTGCTTATTATTATGCTATTAGTGAGCAGATACCGACAGCTATTTCATTAGGAGTACTAGTCGATACCGATAATAAAGTAATTGTTAGTGGTGGTTATATGGCACAATTAATGCCAGGCCACAATGAATTAGATATCCAATTAATAGAAAATGTCTTTGCAAATAGTCTACCAGTCACTGAATTATTAAATCAGAAAAATTCAGTAGAAGAGATTCTTCAAGGATTATTTAATGATGTTGAAATCTTGGATAGTATTGACCTTGCATATGTTTGTGGTTGTGGCAAAGAGCAAATGGCAAAGGCTTTAAAGACAGTTGGAAAAGCCGAAATAGAGAATATGATAGAAGAAGACCAAGGGTGTGAAATCCATTGTCATTTCTGTAATAAAACCTACCATTTTAATGAAGATGAATTGAAAGAATTAATTGACTAAAGTACTGTATACTTTTCTATAAGAAAAGCATAATGATTTTTTTATTTTCTTTATTATTCAGTGAAACAACAAAAAAACTATGCTAGTGCATAGCTTTTGTTTCACATATCCTTGTTTCGCTACAAATATATGTGAAGTTATTAGGAATTATAACTAGTGAAACGATAACTTACAATCTATTTGTTTGGGGAGGAAAATAGATGGGGAATTCGTAAGCTATCTATAAAGATTATTGGCATTAGAAAAATATTTATACATCTTTTTATTTAATTTTAATTTTTTTAAGATTGTTTTAAGACCCATCTACATAGACTATAGTATAACACTACTTTTTATCAGAAATATAAGTAATAATCAAACTTTATGAACTGTTGAGGCGATGAATATGAAATCTAACATATTGAAAAATTTAGTTGATTATAGAGCAATATTACTATTGCAGATAGTCATATCTAGTATATTTATACTATCTGTTTATCGATTAAATATACTACCGTTAAAGTATTTTCTATGTCTTTTATTAATTTCAATTTTATTAATTATTGGTTTATATTTCATTATTAAATCAAAAAAACCTAAAAGCCGCTTTGGCAAGGGTTTAAGTTTCTGTATTAGTGGATGTTTACTATTTGTTAGCATACTTATTTTAAAAGGTGATAAAACAATTGTAAGAATTACTGGGAAAAATATTGAAATGCATACAGTTAGTATTATTGCATTAAATGGCAGTAACATTCAAGATGAGTATGATTTAGAGGGTATTAAAATTGGTAATTGTCGTCAAATAGATACTACATATTTAACGACATCAGTCAACCTTATTGAAACTTCCATCAATGCAACATTAATGCGATATGATTACAATGATTATGCGAATTTAGTTGAAGATTTGTATAGTGGAGAAATAGAAGCGATTATTATTAGTGAAGCATATCGGTCTATGTGTGTTGATATTTATGAAACATTTAGTAAAGACACTAAGGTTATTTATTCTTGTGAATTTGAAAAAGATGTTAGTAGTATTGTGAAGAGTGCAGCAGTGACAGAAGAGTCCTTTACTATTTTTATTAGTGGTATTGATACTTATGGAGAAGTAAACACAGTAGCAAGATCAGATGTTAATATTCTAATTACTGTTAATCCTTCAACAAAAGAAATCTTACTTACTAGTATACCAAGAGATACCTATATAACATTAGCAAGCTTTGGGAACAAAGATAAAATAACCCATACAGGTATTTATGGAATTGAAGAAACAATAACATCAATAGAAGACTGGCTTAGCATTACTATAAATTATTATGTAAGAGTTAATTTTAGCTCTGTAGTGAATATTGTTGATATGTTAGGTGGTATTACTGTTAATTCTCCAAATGCGTTTACTAGTGGTAATTATAGCTATGTAAATGGTTTAAATCAAATGGATGGTGCTAAGACGTTGGCTTTTGTAAGGGAGCGTTATTCATTTGAAGATGGAGATCTAGAACGTGGTAAAAATCAAATGTTAGTTGTATCAGCAATTATTAATAAGATGTTATCTTCAAGTGTTATTCCTAATTATTCAAAGATCTTAGATGCGATAGAAGAAAGCTTTGAAACAAATATGAGTAGTAATGAACTTACTTCATTAATTAAAATGCAACTCGGTGATATGTCTGAATGGAGTATAACAACACAACAAGTGGAAGGCGAAGGTAGTACTAGTTTACCTAGTTATGCGATGGGATTAAGTGAAGGAATATTTGTTTTAGTACCGAATGAAGAAAGCGTTGCGACTATTATTCATAATATTACGACTTTGTTAAATAATGGAGTCGTAAGAGAATAAGACTGAATCAATTGAAGAAGAATAACAAAACCTATCGTAGCTAGTACGATAGGTTTTGTGGTTACTTATTCAATTCCTCTAAATAGCGTTGAAGTGCATCTTGCCAACTAGGCAATCTTTCAAATCCGTTTTTATCTAATTCTTCTTTGGATAATCGACTGTTTTTAGGACGCTTTGCTTTCGTAGGAAAAGCATTTGAATTTACTGGATTAACTTTTATATCAATATTGGCTTGTTTAAATATTTCTGAAGCAAAATCAAACCAACTACAATAGCCTTCATTACTTGCATGATAGGTTCCATATTTATCAGTTTGAATCATATCAACAACTAATCTAGCTAAATCTTTAGTATAAGTAGGAGAGCCAATTTGATCATTTACAACACTTACTTCATCTCGTTCATTTCCTAATCGTAACATAGTTTTAATAAAGTTATGGCCATTGATACCAAAAACCCAAGAAATGCGAATAATAAAGTGTTTTGGATAATTTTCTACGACTAATTCACCTTCATATTTTGTTAGACCATAAATATTTAATGGCGTTCTTTGATCATATTCTTTCCAAGCGACTTCACCTTCACCGTTAAATACATAATCAGTCGAGAAGTACATAATAGGAATATCTAGTTGCTCACATACTTGCACAATATGAATTGTGCCGTTTTTATTGACATCTCTACATAACTCTATAGTATCTTCTGCTTTATCTACTGCTGTATAAGCACTACAATGAATAACTGCATCAACATTGCTTTCTTTAATTACTTTTTTAACTTTTTTAGCATCAGTAATATCCATTTCGTCAATATCTACACCTATCGTTTCAATATTGCGTTTTTTACATTCATTTACGATATCATATCCTAGTTGTCCTTTGACACCAGTAACTAACAACTTCATTATTTAACTCGTCCTTTTTCCACATACATCGTTTCAAAATAGTTTTGATATTCACCATTTATAATGTTTTGCCACCATTCTTTATTATCTAAATACCATTGAATCGTTTGAGCGATACCTGTATCAAAATTATATTTTGGTTTCCATCCTAATTCAGTTTCAATTTTTGTAGGATCAATGGCATAACGCAAGTCATGACCTTTTCTATCTTCTACAAATTTTATTAAACTTTTAGGTTTGTCTAATGCCTCTAAGATGGTTTCTACAACTTCAAGATTGGTTCTTTCATTATGCCCACCAACATTATAAACCTCACCGATTTTACCTTTTCTGACAATTAAATCAATTGCAACGCAATGATCATAAACATGTAACCAGTCTCTAACGTTCTCACCTTTACCATAGACTGGTAGTTCTTGATCATGTAAAGCTCTAGAGATCATTAATGGAATTAATTTTTCTGGGAAGTGATAAGGACCATAATTATTTGAGCAACGACTAATTGTTGTAGGTAAACCAAATGTCCTTTGATATGCTAATACGAATAAATCAGCAGCGGCTTTGGCACTACTATAAGGACTTGAGGTATGAATTGGAGTTTCTTCAGTGAAGAATAAATCAGGGCGGTCTAATGGTAAATCACCATATACCTCGTCAGTAGAAACTTGATGATAACGAGTAATACCATAGGTATTACAAGCATCTAAAAGAGTTGTTGTTCCTAACACATTTGTTTTTACGAATACTTCAGGATCTTCAATACTGCGATCAACATGAGATTCAGCAGCAAAGTTAATCACAATATCAAATTTCTCTTTGTCAAATAAGTCAAAGATAAAATCACGATCAGCAATATCTCCTTTTACAAATTTATAATTTGGTTTATTTTCAACAGGTTTACAAGTTTCTAAGTTTCCTGCATATGTCAATTTATCTAAATTAACAATCATATCTTCTGGATAGGTTTCTACCATATAGTGAATAAAATTTCCACCAATAAAACCAGCTCCGCCAGTCACTAATATTTTCATTTATTTACTCTCCTTTGTATATAAAATTACAATCTGATTCATCTAATAATGGACCATATTTATCTTTATCACTTAAAATTGGTTCAATTCCATTTAATAAATAACCCCAGTCAACAGCAATTGTTGGATCGTCATAACGGATTCCTCTATCATCTTCTTTTGAGTATAGATTATCTACTTTATAACGAAATTCAACATTATCTGTGATTGTTAAAAATCCATGAGCAAAACCTCTAGGGACAAAAAACATTGCTTTATTTTCCGCACTTAATTCTACAGCGACCCATTGTTTATAAGTGGGTGAATGTTTACGGATATCAACAGCAACATCAATGACAGTACCCCTAGTACAGCTGACTAATTTTGCTTGTGCCATTGGATCGTTTTGAAAATGTAATCCTCTAAGTGTTCCTTTGTTTGCACTAAACGACATATTATCTTGTACGAAAGTTGTTGTGATACCAATTTCTTGAAACTTAGTAGTTGAGTAAGTTTCCATAAAATATCCTCTGTTATCTCCAAAGACTTGTGGTTCAATGATGATGACTCCAGGAATTTTTGTTTCTATTTTTTTCATATAAACTTGTATGATTAACTTGTACACATTAGATACAAGTTTACATACTTCTCCTTTCATAAATTTTAGATCTGATTTATGATGAAATAGACACGAGTTACTTTTTATATTCTCTGTAGCTTGACTACTTAAAGGAGTGTAAACCCATCGGTCTATTTTATCTTTT
>Ga0153996_1000090_pt1 | contig 54533 bp, 57 predicted proteins | sample TSNC080MetaG_FD_104728 | JGI IMG/M metagenome (GOLD analysis project Ga0153996, IMG submission 104728) | Attine ant fungus gardens microbial communities from North Carolina, USA - TSNC080 MetaG | ecosystem: Host-associated > Fungi > Mycelium > Unclassified | place: USA: North Carolina, Lumber... | reverse complement strand
TTATTCAGTTTTCAAGGTACATTTAAAATCATCCATGAGTGGAATTATCAGCAGTTTCTACCCACCATCTCCACTTTGGATCTTTACAAAATTAGACTCTGAGGTTTTCGGACAGTCTCCCCCCTGTTTTAATCCCTCATTAGTTAGACATCTTCCAAAGTGCCATTGGATGCTTTTTCAGCCGTCCAATAACTTCTTCATCATCAAATAGCAATTCCGGCAAATATTCTTTTTGACTAAAGCAATCCAGAAACTGCTTTTCTCTATCTGTGAGCTGCATCAAATCTTCCAAATAAAATTTCACTTGCTCCCTCGTCTTTAGCAAATCAAACTCCTCACTCTTTCGCTTTACGGGAAGTAAATCCGTGTGAATTTTGTGAAATGTGATATCATCTATTCTGCTCACATCAATCTGCTCAGGCACTTTATCATTTCCCACCGCCATATAAAACAAGGCACATTTTTTCAACATTTCTCTCTCGCTCTCATCAAACAATCCAAATCGAATCATGTTGCTGATGTCATACAAATCTCTTGCTGCCGCCCTGTCAAATAGTGCTTTAATTTTGCTTCCAAATAGCTCCATTCCTGAAACAGCAAGCACCGTAGTTTCATCAAAAATGCCTCCCGTTACAATTTTTCTGTGTACAAGCGGAAGGATATGTGTCCGCATGGAATAATTAATTTCAATTTTAATATTATCCCTAACCTCGGCGGAATTGATGTATGTAAGAATGCTGCTATCCAATGAATGCCTGCTCTTTGATTTTTCACTGAGTTCATATCCATGTGCCTGCATATATTTTGATAAATCCTGCGAAATTATCTTTCGTTCTTCCATCATTCCAGTGCGAGAGATGTCCACAGAATAGTCCAAATCAATATCTACAGAAAGTCTTGGGAGATTGAATACCGTCAAATTGATTGCTGTACCGCCTTTCAGGGCCAGTCTCTCTTTCATAAGGGGATGGGAGTTCATAAATGCCAATATATCTGTTAATCTACAGACTTTCTCCAAGGTATCACGAACAAACCCTTGCTCTTTCGCTATTTTATTTAATTCTTTCTTCGTCAGATTCATTTACTCCTCCAATTCTGCGACACGTTTAAAGTCCTTTGGGATATACAAATTCCATTCAGGACAATATTCCATAGTCTCCCTGTTGGCATCTGATGAAAAATACCGGCGGCTCTTCTTCATTTTATCATGGCAGATTTGAAAGAAAGCGCCATGAAGTTTCAGCATATCTTTCAGATGCTCCAAGAGAAACCCTGTTTTCTGGTACAGGAACTGTTTATCATATTTGTCAAGATATGCAATAAGTTTGTTTTCATCCAGATAGGGAATCATTTTCAGACATTTGAAAAGTTCCGATAATCCACCAGCTTTTTCTATATCATTGATAGAATCTAATACAGTTCTTTCATAATCCGTTACTCGGATATCATTCTCTTTCTGGACAACTCCATCTGTAATCCGTTCCGGAAAGTAATGAAACTCATATCCATCATATGAAAAAGTCCTGAATCGCTTACTGCCAGACACCTGAACCTGATACATCATCTGATTCGTCAGCCCATAATATTCAAATGCCGCATGGTGCGAAATATAACCTTCTTCTAATGCGTGACAACCTATCTCGAAACGGTTTGCTATTCCCGCTCCTGTCTCCATACTGATTGCTACATACAGATTCTTTCTAACCTGCTCAATATATCCCTTCTGTAAATAACGAAGCAGCAACGAAGATATTGTATTCCGATTGCCTCCAACTATCTCCATTAAATCCTGATAGGAAAAAATACGTTTGTCTACCAATTGCTCATAATATTTCATAGGATCTCCTCCTTTTTTTAAATTTAGCACAAATCCGTTTATTTTTCAACCTATTTGCTACTTTTTTAAAATATAATTTATTGTGCTTATATATAGACGTATCTGATGTAATTTTAAAACTCTAAATCAAAAAATAAGCCGACCAGGCATTGACCCAGTCGGATAACTTTTACACATCTTCATTTCTACATTGTATCTCCGTTCCTTCTAAAAAGATTATCACCAAATTTCCATCCTCACACACCCTGATATGATCCACTGTCTTCAACATAAAATCTATCTCCATTTTTTCCATTGGCTCAGTTTCTCGCACAAACTCTATAAACCGCATTGCCCTGTATGCTACCAGCAAGTCATCTCCCCTGGTCTGTTTATCCCAATGCTCCATGAAATCCTCTCTGCTTTCCACAACGGCATTCCAAGCCATTACAAACACTTTCTCTAATGTACTCTCCTCCACATGCCGATTCCCACACCCCATCACCCCTTTCACTTTATAACGCTCACTGCATTGCCATACCTTCCTATCAACTCCCGTACTGCTCCGCCAACCTTTCCGTGCAAATACCTTACCACAATTCCCACACACTACCTTAGAAGCAAACGCATTACTCTCCGTTCTGCGTGAATAGGAATTCGTCCCATGCTCCTTCATATATTTCTTTCTTCGCTTAATCTCAAGCTGCACACATTCCCATATTCGCGGCTCAACAATTGCTTCATGGTCTTCCTCCACATAAAACTTCTGAATCTCCCCATTATTCACCACACGCTTCTTAGTAAGAAAATCTGCTGTGTAACTTTTTTGCAGAATAGCATCGCCTTTATATTTTTCATTTACCAACATGCTTAGCAGCGTTGTAGACTGCCACTTCGTACTGCCATCCCAATTCTTTATTCCTTCCCTCTCAAAAATCCGCTTAATATAATCCACAGTCTTTCCGCTTAAAAATTCCTCATACAGCCGTTTCACTATCTTCGCCTGTGCTGGATTCACCACCAGCTTCCCATCCTCATCCGTATCATAACCTAAAAACCTCTTCGTACTCATCTTATGCTTCCCCGTTTCAAATCTCCGGCGTATCCCCCATGTGGAATTTTCAGAGATAGACCGACTCTCATCCTGCGCCAAAGAAGAAAGGATTGTCAGCAGTACTTCCCCCTTAGCATCCAGCGTATTGATATTTTCCTTTTCAAATATAATCCCAATGCCCAACTCCTTCAATTCCCTCACATAATTCAGACAATCCAACGTATTCCTTGCAAACCTGCTGATGGACTTGGTAATAATAATATCAATCTTCCCTGCCCGGCAATCTGCAATCATACGATTGAACTCATCCCTTTTCTTGGTATTAGTTGCTGAAATACCCTCATCGGCATAAGTACCTGCGTATTCATAAAGGGGGTTTTCATTTATATAAGTGGTATAATAATTCACCTGATTTTCATAACTTAATAACTGTTCTTCTTGGTCGGTTGACACCCGGCAATATGCTGCCATCCGGAGTTTCCTCACAGACTGGTTCCGGCTGGGATCCGGTGCCAAACTCTCTCTTGCTGGTATAACGGTAATGCTTTTTGCCATTCCTTAAAACCTCCTCTACAACCATTTGCTCTGTAATATCCTGTTTTTGTACCTCTGCATCAGGCACCCGTATGCCCTTGCAACACTGCTTTCCCTTCTCAATATAGGTGCTGCATTGCCACTCAATCTTTTTCTTATAAACCTGCCGCCGCCTTAAATTCTTGCCACAGTATGGACATACCAGGAGGCCGCTTAAGGGGTAGCGATTCTGATACTTTGAGGTTCCCCCTGTTCCGATGTTCTTCTCCTTTTTCCTCTTATTCGTTACTGCCTGCACCTGTTCCCATTTTTCAGGTTCAATAATGGCAGGATGATTGTCCGTAATGTAATAGCTTTTCACCTCGCCCCGGTTTTTCCTGGTCTGATTTCTTTGATTCTCCGGTGTGTAGTACTTCTGCAGATGAAAATCGCCCTTGTATTTTTCATTGGAGAGCATGCCTGCAATTGTACCGCATTCCCATTTCCCATCGGTAATGGTAGGCACACCCAGATCATTCAACAGCTTCGCCAGCCGGAAGGTGCCGACACCCATCAGATAAATATCGAAAACCAATTTTACAATCTCCGCTTCTTTCCGGTTAATCTTCAACTCTCCATATTCATCCTTGTCATATCCAAGGAAGCGAGATGTGGTAATCATCACCTCTCCTCGTACAAATTTCTTCTGAATACTCCATTTGTTGTTCTCACTCATGCTCCTGCTTTCTTCCTGGGCAAAAGAAGCGAGGACGGCAAGCATCATCTCACCATCCCCTGAAAGAGTATTGATATTCTGTTCTTCAAAAAAAATACCGACACCCAGTTCCTTGAGCTCTCTTGCAACTTTCAGAACGGTGACGGTATTTCTCGCAAACCTTGATATGGATTTTGTGATGATTAAATCAATTTTCCCTTCCTTTGCCTTTTGGATCATCTCCTGGAACTGCGGTCGGTTTTCACAATAGCCGGAGATTCCCTGATCCGCATAGACACTTGCAAACTCATACTCCGGATTGGAAGTAATCAGTCTCTCATAGGTAGCTGTCTGATTTTCCAACGAATCCTCTTGTCTGCGACTGTCGGAGGAAACCCGGGCATAGGCACAGGTTCTCTTTTTCCTTATTGTTTCTGGCTGCCTTGTCTCAATTATCTTTACTTTCATCGCTGAACCATCTCCCCAAAATACTCTTCTGTAAAATGCTTAATCCGCTGATACATCTGCTCCGCATCTTCTGCTTCTTTTGTACACACTACATCCACATATGCTTTTTCACAAACCCCCATAAACTCCATGAACTGTTTCCAATCACGGGCAATCGTAGAAGATGCAACACTTATCACCACGTCAATGTTCCCCGACTTAATTTCAGATTTTAAAAGGGCAAATTTCTTTCTGTCTGGATCATTTCCTGACGCTACTTCGAAAAACAGCTTTATATCCCATTCCTGCTTACCATACCGCTTTTCCAGAGTGCTTAAAACGGCATCCATGAATTGGGTGTAATCTCTGTCACGATGATTCATCCTGCAGTAAAATGCCACTCGTTTGATTTTTCCTGATATTGTCATAAATATAGGTACTCCTTTCGTTTTTTGGTAGTCTATTAATCACTCTGAATCCCAAATAAGTCAAGCAGATAAGCGGTTTCCACCTCGCTATTTTTCCGTCCTTCCAAACATAAAAAATAAAGCGAAAAAAATAGTCCGACAGGGAAATCCCCACCAGGCAGCATTCCTTCTGCAATTATATCCGTGTGGCATAATCAAGGGCGATCCACCCAGCTCCGGATTTCAGCCTTCCCCATCCGTTAGTCGAACCTACACCAGATTTTACCTCCATGATGGTAAAGACTCCAAAGCCTGTCTTATGCCCAGTTATGGCATAATTCGTTCCAGCTCCAGTTCGAATATTCAAATCCGTGATACCGACCTTCACATTAAAAGGCACACTAGAACCTTCTCCTATTCCAGTCAGACTCTCCAAATACTCTACATACGGTTTCCCAGTAGTAATAAACAGACCAGATTTCAACTGGTACCAGTTTTTGTCCTCACTAATTCCTACCACGGTAAACGTGCCTTCGTGAATGACCTGATCCACATTATCACACATGGAAGGTGATGTACGGATATTCAGCCCATCACTGCCTTTGTAAATCACACGAACAGAACCAGATATGGGATTCACCTTCTGACCGGAATTATTGGAAATTGCAGCACTAGAATTACCGATGATATTTTTCAGGATGGTAAGAATCTTTGTTCCGTATCCGGCTCCTGCCGCCCAGCCTTTTCCCTGTGGATTCTCCTGAATACCCAGCCACTCCACATATTCCGCAGAGCCTCTTGTTACATATTTGAAGCGTGGATCGATATTATCATTTACCAACGTCTCCGTACTCGCATAAGCCTTTAGGTGCTGAATCTGACAGCGGATACCTAGCTGCAGGGTGGCAAAAGATAATCCCTTCATGCCGTTCTGGGTTACTCCCATTCCGGCAAAGTTATTCTGTTCTAAAGTAACCGCTGACTGGGAAAAGCCAAAATTCCCAGTTTCCAGACAACTTTGTGCAAAGGCAATGTCACCACGGACACCCTCGACCTGTCCTTCTGAAAGGTAAAGCGGAATCATATCCAGAACAGACTGTGTCACATCTGGATTCTTCTGCTTAAGATATGCCTGCATCTGCTCTGCGGCAGCAACTGCATTTCCCATGATTCTGCAATAACCGCTTGTACTATTCGATTTCTTCACACCGAAGTATTCTGCAATGATATTTGCTTCTGCTTTTGCCAATGCCCCCAGGTTATCATCATTTAATAACCAGTTGGTGATACTGGTGTTGGTATGGAAGGAATGCTCCAAAATAATGCCTGGAGTTCCAACAGTAGAAGCCCCACGGAGCACCCCATAGTATTCTCCGTTTGAACCCTGCCTTGTGGCTGTTCGTGCATCCTGATTCGTTCCCATGACACACTGTATCTCCTTTGCCAGTTTCAAACCAATGTCAGTACTTGAGCCATTCAGTAACACATATGCCACCGGATAATCCACTGACTCATTGACATAACTTCCTGCCGCATTGGAATGGTCGGATATAAACAGGCTGCACCCTGCAGATAACGCTCCTCTGTCATACAACCCTCTGTCCGTTTCCTGATTGCTTCTTGTGGTAATGACTTCTATTCCATATTCCTCTAAATATTGTTTTTGAAGAAGGTGCAGCTTCCACACCATATCGCTTTCATAATATTTTCCATTCGCCGGAGACTGATTGTATTTCCCATAATGCCCGGCATCCAGACAGATTTTAATTCCCATCATGACCTCTCTTTCCAAAAAAATACACCGCCAAAGCAGTGCCTACTCTTCCTTTTTGTCTTTCAATTGTTCTAAAATGTCCTTAAGCTTCTGCGGAACCGGCAGACCAATCAAAGCCGCATTTTCCAAGATGGAAATCCCCTCATTGGAAAGGTAAAAGAAAATGACTGCGGTTCGGATAATGTTCCCCTGCTTCAACAGATAGGTATCAATGATATGCCCGATTGCCACCAGGCAGAAAATCAACACCTTTTTAAAGATACCCTTAAATCCCACTTCACTGGATAACTTTTTCTGAATGACCGCCAACATAATCCCTGTAAGATAATCGATGATGACAAATACCAAAAGGGCATATAAGAAGCCATCAAAGCCGCCAAAGAACCATCCCATAAAACCGCCAATTGCTGCGAATGCACACTGCATCCAAGTTACAAATTCCTTCATTGTTTCGTCCTCTCTTTCTACATTTGAATATAAAAAAAGCAGCCTCCTTAGACAACTGCAATTCTCCGTTTTCCTATTCCTCTGTTAATGTGTACGTTATTTTCATCGTCTTATCTACCGTCTTAACAACGGCAGAAGCCAGATTATTAATGGTAGCCAGATACGGCGTCAGAAGATACATGGTGCGGTACTTTGAACCATAGCTTCCTCCCCATCCCAGCAGGAAGTTTTTGTACTGAAACAACGGCGTTGCTGCATCATTTAGCCTTGTACTTCCCTGCGTGTGGATAACCCGGTCGGAGATTGTAATCTGAAAATCCCCGCCGATAATCAGATCCCCGATTAACGTCATGTAAACCTCACTGGTACCAGAACTACAAAGCGGCTTAAATTGGGATGTGAATCCAAACGCAATCAAAGTCACGTCTGCAGAATTCGTAAGATTGATTTTATAAATTCCCTGCTTGGTGTATGCCATCGCATACAGATAGCCTTTTCTGACACAGCATTTCACATATCTCTTTGGGTACGTGTCATCCGGATTGCGGCTCCCGACTTCAATCAATGCTGCATTCGACAGTGTCCAGCTTCCTTCTGCAAAGGAATAATCCGTTTTGGAAATCTTTATCCAAAGCATGACCGCATTTCCGCTGGAGTTGGACTGATTGGAAAATCCATACCAGTATCCGTCACCGCCATCCATGAACTCCCCATATTTCGTATAAGACCCATAGAACATAAACTGGGCAGGCTGAATCACCGTGTCCTTAATCACGGTATAAGAGGAATCGTCCAATGTTTCATTTATTCCAACCGTAAAAATAGGAATATGAACTTTCCGGATTCTCACCCCTGTGCTTTCATAGGTGATGGTGTAAAAACAATTCCCTTCAAAATCCACTTCCACCGCTTCAAACAACACCAGCAGTTCCGCTTTCGTCATAGTAGACGGGAGAGAAATGCTTTTTAATTTCAAAAATGTAGTACTGTCATTTACTAAGCTGCCATAAGCGTTTGCACCTCCCTGAGCACTGGTTAGTGCCACGGCCGCTATTGTCCCGTTTCCCTGGCTTGGGGTAAATTCCCATACAAACTTGTAGCCATTATCTATCTTCTTGCTTTCTGTCTGATTCATGCTGCCTCTTGCGAGATTTGCTGTCGCATTCACATCATTCGATGCATATGCCACCGGCATATTCCCTGATAGTGTATAGATGCTGTCTGTATTTTCGTCCAATGCCTGTGAGAATAGCAGGATGCCGCCAATCATATTCGGACAGATTGGCAGAAGGTTTCCCTTCCAGGCAATCCCATCATAACTATCCCCAGCCACATAAAACACCCCCATTGGATTTAAGCCAATAATGTTATTCACAGAGTTTGTCACCATGTTTTCTTCCGTTATGACTGTTACTTCATCTGTATTCACATCGGTCAATTCTATGGCCATATTTCCCTTTAACTGCATGCTTAACTCCTCCTAACTCATATCGACTGGTCTGCCAAATGCACCGATTACTACCATTCCGATACTGTCTGCCATATTCGTTTTCATTTCCTCCATTGTCTGGAAGGAAACATCATCTGCAATTGTCTCTGTAATGAGACTTGTCTGTACTGAAAATGGAGTAATGCTCTCTTCCAATGTAATCGTACCATCCCATGCCATCGCTGCTGCCATGCTCTGTCCGCTAATGGAGGCAATACACCCACCGGTTTCAATCGCACCACTCCCTTTGCTTATCCGCAGATATACATTGAACGTATTGGTGATATTCGGTGCCAGATGATCCACTGGATAATAAAGGGATAGGATATGCTTTCCGCTGCCCCATGTTTCCGTTGGATGATGGATCAGGATTTTCTCATCATTGAACTCATAAGTCACATAAGCCACTGCCCTCCCATCATCAGCAAAAGTTACCGGAAGTTCCACTTCCACACTGACATCGTTCGTGATGCTGCTCCCATCCTCTGCCGCCCCCGGAATTGGAATGACAACCGTACCTTTTGCATTTCCATCTTTTATAATCTGCCCAGCTGTTATATCCACAAGCACCGCCGCCTGAAACTGCACATGGGTTTCCTCACTTGCTGCAAACTCTATGCTGATTATCCTCACATCTGTCTCCCCAATGCTATATCCGGAAGCATTGGTAAAGGTATGGATTCCTATCCTCCCGGCTTCGATCTGGTTCAGCAGCCCGGAAATGTTTTTATCATTTTTGGATTTTGCCTGTGCCAGTCTCGGATTCTTTCCAACACATTTTAATTTATGCTTTCCATTCACTTTACAGGTATATCCGGTAACGCAGGATAGCTGTTTCTCATCTGCCTGGCCACCTGAGAAGATAAGCACATCTCCCAGATCCAGTGCCGGATTTCCTATGGTATCTGAATCAAAAGGAACATAACGGATGACCGATAAATCAGCTAAGATATTTTCCAACAGCTTCTTTCTCGTCTCCTCAAGACCGAACTGCAATAATGGATTAATACTAAGATTCATGGTTAATCCGTCATCCTGCTCCAGAGAATAATACTCTGCAATCTGCGTTCTCACATTGGTGGAACTGATAGCAGTATAGCGGGTGATGAAATCTGAAAAGCTGCTTGTAAAGCGGTGCTTATCGGAAATGGTGAATACGGATAAGCTGCCATATTTGCGAATTTCCAAACGGCCTTCCCGGTTGATTGCAAAAAAGCAGCCCAACACCTGACCCGTATAGAAAAGGACATCCCGGTACGTTTCAATATCATTTTCAGGATAAATTGAAAGTACCTCTGCTCCATTTGGCATTGCTTCTACTTCCTCCTGCCTATGTGCCAGTTCCACATTACAGGCTTTACAGCATAAAGAAAGCAGGGCATACGCATTCCCCACTGTTTCAAACCCATTAAAGTCTCTTTCAAACCGAAGCATGTAATCATAAGCTTTAATTTCGAGACACCGTCTGGTTCGGTTTGCCTCGCTGACCTCAAAAACTCCCATCGGCACAATCTCGTAAGTATCATCAGCAAGCTGCAGATGATAGAATAACCTTACTTTTGCATCATCCAGAGTATAACGGTCAATGGAAGAAAACAGGGATATTCCCAGTTCAGCCGCATACACTGTACCAATCTCAATCTCGGTGTTTCCACAGCACTGACTGGTAATATAGCCGGAGCCTTTGACGATGTCCTCATTTCCAAACTCATAAACCACTCCCTTTTTGGTTTCAATACTTCCTGTCCAGAAAAAAACACGGGTGTTCTCCTGCACTGCATTTAAAAACGCTTCACTGACCGGATACATGAAACACCCCTTTCTTAGAATTCCTTCAATGCGAAAGACATTGTCCAAAGCCCCTTATACGAAGTATCCTTTCTCAGGCTGGCTTTATAGCCTTCCACATACATCTCTGTACGTCTGGTTTCAAGCGTTTCCGTATCAAAATAGTCCACGGTGATTTTCTTCTTCTGTTTAAACTTCGTCAGCTTCTCCAGCCACTTGGGGCTGACGGAAAAAGATACTTGAATGGTAACCACCCCTGTCCGTACCACATCCCTCTGGAAGGTTCCGGCTTCCGTTTCTCCTCCGGAATCTGCCTCTACATCCTTCAGTTCCACATCATAGGAATCCGGAAGCGGCAGTGTCACACCATCAAATATCAGATATTGAATAAATGCCATACTACCTGCCTCCTGATTTCAGATTCTGTCTGGACTGTGCATTTACAATTACTTCATCAAGCAGCGTTCCGCCAAGGTATACCGGTATGATAATATCTCCTGTATTACCGGCAGAGAAATTCCCCATCATCTCCTGAATACCTGCCATCATCCGGCTTAAGGAATCCACGGAGTAGACCTGCTGCCTCGTCATGTCTGACGAACTAACATGAGGGCTTAACACCATATCGGAAGCAACCCCCTTCACAGCCTTCTCCACCAGACCGCGGCTTTTTTCAATACCATTTGCAAGACCACCCATAAAATCCGGCATCCAGGATTCATAGTCTGTAAGTGGACCTTCATCCGGCACGGAGAAATGCAGGAAGGAACGGATTTTTTCTGCAATACCTTTCACCGCCTCGACCACATTTCCGATGGCTCCCTTAATCCCATTCGCAATCCCGTTGACAATATCAGCTCCCCATGTCCATGCACTGGAAGCCAGTCCCTTCACAAAACCTACTGCCTGATCAAAGCCTCCCTTAATGGCATTATAAACATTACTCATGCTATTACTGATACCGCTGACAATTCCTTGAAAAAAATTCGAAATGGTAGTCTTTATGGTATTTAGCACGGTAGAAATCGTATTTTTTACCGTATTCCACACTGTTGATATCGTATTGGCTACTGCATCCATTGCCATAGTGACCACTGTTTTGATCCCATTCCATACCGTATCGATAATCGTTTTGATTGTATTTAAAACAGTGGTAATGATGGATTGAATCGTATTCCATGCAGCGGTAAGAAAAGCCTGTATCGCCGTCACCACAACAGTGACTACATTTTTTATGGCTTCCCATACCGTATTAAATACCGTCTGAATGGCAGCTAAAACGGTGGTGATGATTGTCTTATAGAAATTGAATTTAGCCGTAATCAGGGTTGAAATTACTTCCAACACGGTATTGAATACGTTTTTAATCTCCTCCCACAGCTTGGAAAAGAATGCAGCCATGCCATTCCAAAGATTCTGTCCAATCGATATAATCCCGTTCCAAAGGTTCGTCAAAAACGCTCCGATGGCATTCCAGACCGTAACTACTGCGGTCTTGATGGCTTCCCATACCACAGCCACAGCATCCCTGAACCATTCGCACTTGTTCCATAAAAGAATAATAATAGCAATGACTGCTGCTATGGCAATCGGCACAATGCCTATGGCAGCAACTACTGCTCCAATAGCCGGAATCAAGGTTCCTGTTACAAATGCAATCACACCGGAAACAGCCGCTACAATCTGCGGCACTACCGTCATAATTGTGCCGACAGCTCCCACCACTTTGCCAATTACGATGAGTACCGGGCCGATTGCGGCTGCTAATAATGCAATGGTAACCACCATCTTCTTCGTACCCTCGTCCATTCCATTCAGCTTATCCACAAACCCTTGAATCCATGTCACGATCTGACGAATGGCCGGCATCAGTATTTCACCAAAGGAGATTGCCAGCTCCTCTAACTGGCTTTTTAAGATAGTCAGCTGACCGACCAGGTTATCCTGCATGGTCGCTGCCATAGATTCTGCTGTGCCGTCACAATTGGTTATGGCACTGTTTAACTTCTCAATATCTGCCGGAGCTGCATTCATAATCGCAAGGAAACCGCTCATCGCATTTTTCCCAACAATAGCCTCGGCATTGGCAGCCCGTTCCGATTCCGACATCTGCGAGAAAGCTGTCCTGCAATCCGTAAGGATATCCCCAAGACTTCTCATACTTCCATCAGCATTGGTGGTCTGCACGGTTAGCTCCCCAAAGCTGGCACCTGTAAAAGTTACCTCTCCCTGCAAGCTGGTCAGCATGGTACGCATGGCGGTACCAGCCTGGGAGGACTTGACTCCTGCATTCGCCATAAGACCGATGGCTTCGGCGGTATCTTCCGCACTGTAACCAAGGGCACCGGCTACCGGGGCGCAGTATTTAAATGTCTCTCCCATCATCGCTACATTGGTGTTGGCATTGCTGGATGCCGCCGCAAGAATATCCGCAAAATGTCCGGAGTCCGCTGCAGTCATTCCAAGGGCAGTCAACGCATCCGTCACGATATCCGAGGTCGTTGCCAGATCTTCTCCACTGGCAGCAGCAAGATTCATAATCCCTTCAATACCATTCAGCATATCACCGGTTTTCCAACCGGCCATTGCCATGTAATTCATGGCTTCTGCTGCTTCCGATGCAGAGAATTTTGTTTTTGCCCCCATTTCACGGGCTTTTTCACGCAGCCTATCCAAATCTTCCCCAGTGGCACCAGATACTGCCGCCACCTTACTCATGGCAGAATCAAAATCCGCTGCAGTCTTGATCGCCATCGTTCCAAGCGCGGTTACGGTGGCAGTAACAGGTAAAAATTTCTGACCGACGGATTCAATATTGGAGCCAATAGACTTTAGTTTCTCTCCGGTAGCACTGATTTTCTGTAAGGCTACTGCGGACTGGTCTGCCTGCTTTTCCAATTCCTCCAGTGCTTTCTCTGTTTCAACGATTTCTCTCTGCAGGGCATCATATTGGCTGGCACTGATTTCTCCTTTTGCCAATGCCTCCGCTGCCTTTTGCTGTGCGGTCTTTAAGGCCTCCAGCTTCTCTTTCGTTTCCCCTATGGCCTGAGTTAAAAGTTTCTGCTTTTGTGCCATCAGTTCCGTGTTGCCGGGATCCAGTTTTAAGAGCTTATTAACATCCTTTAACTGGCTCTGTGTATCCTTGATTTCCTTATTCACTTTTGATAGGGCGGTGGATAGTTTTGTGGTATCACCACCAATCTCTACCGTAATTCCCTGTATTCTCGATGCCACAAAGCCCACCACCTTTCCCCAATCTAAAAAAGACCCTTAAGCATCAAACTTAAAAGTCCTGTCTGTTAAAAATGGTTCATATCTTCCTGTGTAGCTAAAACCGCATACTCACAATCATCATTCCGGCTTTCTGCATACATGTCATTAATCAATCCAATGGACAGTAACTCCAAATCCTGTATGGAAAGCCCCAATTGCACACAGCGGAGTAAAAATAATGGAGTGGTCATCTCACGCTCTGTAGGGCGAAGTTTTTTTTAGCTTCCACATCTGTCTTTATATTTAATCCCCACAGTTCAATAAGCTGCGGCAGAATCTGATAAATGGAAAAGGTGTTAAACTCATCCAGCCAGACCTCTGGTGAATCGGCAATCTTAGGATCCGCATGTTTTGCCATAACAAAAGCGATATTCTCAAACATCTCCAGGCTAAACAAATCAAGATTGGAGTTCTCTTCATCCGATACTTCAACACTCTTTTCCAAGGCCTGCAAATCCTTATAGATATCTCTCTGGAATTTCAAGCGGTATATTCGGGGAATCGCTGCGGAAGCTTTAAATGCTACTTCCTGTCCGTCAATTTCTATTCTCTTCATAATGCTCATGGCTAAAACTCCTCCTCAGCTATTGCTGATAGTGAAAGATCCAGAGATGCAGGTGATACTCCTGTGCTCATTGTTGGCATATACACAGACTGATACCAATCTGAATAGACACTTTCTGTCGTCTTATCTCCGGTCTTTGCTTTCACATAGCCATTCGCTAAAGGTCTGGCTTTCACTGCCAATGTTTCCGTCTGTACCTTTCTGGATTCTTCATTGGTCTTTGATTCAATCTTTGGACGGGATGCCGAGCAGTTATACAGCACATGGCGGATTTTCTTAATATCACCATCAAACTCGAAGAGTAGGGCAAAGCTCCCTGTCTCATTATGGGCATTTTCTACCAGCACCTTATTTTCATCTGCTTCCTCTTTTAAAATGTCCATTCGAAAAGACTCCGGTATCATCGCAAGCTCCAAATCCCCATCATATCCCATGTTGTTATTAATGATGTAATATTCCACACCATCAGCATAGAAGGATTCCGGTTCCCCATTTGGGTCAAGGCTTAAAGATACCGCGCCGGGTATTGCCACCGGTGCGGCAAAAGAAACCTCTCCTTCCTCCGTCACTGTAACCGCTGCATAGTGGACATCACAGATATTGAATTTTACTTTGTTATTCATTCGCTGCCTCCATTTCATAAAGCACCTCATACAGACGCTCCGATGCAATCCATACTTCGCTTTTCGAATAAAAAATACCGTGCTTCTCTAACACGGCTTCAATACGTTTCTCCAGCCCGATATCCTTTAAATCTGTATAGACTTCGATAACCAACTGGTTGATTTTATAATAGGGCATCCCATCCGCGGAAAAGTTATTCGCTTTTGGATATAAAAATACTGCAAAAGGCGGATCCGGTGCTTCCCTCTCCACAAAGTGGTCATAAGCATAGGGCAGTTCCATCTCCTCCATCATCATAAGCACTTGTTCATGTGTCATTTTTTCAGTCCCCTTTCGATTCCCTCCTTCAGTTCTCTGATTCCGGATTCTTCTGCCGGAGCAATGTGTGAAATGGCGGCTACTCTTCCTCCGCCCCGTTTTGCATGACCTTTTTCCAAAAGGTGGGTCAGCATATATCTTGTTGGGGAATGTACCACCACAAGCAATTCGCTGCTGCTTTCTTTGAACGTCTTCACCCTCCAGCTTTTCTTATACTTTCCGGTTAGTCTCGGCGCACTGCCTTCAATCTCTTTTTTTACAGTATTACCCGCCTTCTTTACACATTTTTTCATCTCATCGGTGGCAAGCTCGGCATACTCTAATAATCCCTCCATGATGGCTTCCGCCATCTCATCCACGCTTACTGTATTAGCCACATCCTCACCTCTTTACAACAGATGCCCTGATTTTCAACATCCTGTTCTGATAAAAACGATTGTCGATAAAAGTAATGTTATAAATCTGATTACGAAATAAGATACGGTAATGCTCTGAATCCATGCAGGCCGTCTCTGAGCAGTAACGAATCAGAAAATATAGTTCCTTCTCCTCATTTATCTGTGCCGCTTCCCAATATTCCCTGCCGGATAAATTGTTCGCCAGTGTACTGCACCTGTAATAATCCTCCCAGATAAGCTTATGGTTTCCTGTCGCATCGTTTCCCGCTGTGCTTTTCTGGATGATGATTTTATCCTTCCATTGCCCTAATGTCAATCAAAACACCTCCCGGCGCATTCCAAAAAGAAGGGAACGCAGAGTCTGTGTCAGATCATCATGATCGGCTTCCTCCCGATGCTCATACAAATATGCCACTACATACAGGACGGAGAGCCTAACCATTCTGGTTTCTTTTGTAAGCTGCTCCATATCCACTCTGGCGATATCCGCACTCATCTGTTCTCCTGTGGCAATCAGTCCGGTAATGAACTCATCTTCATCTGAAGAATCCAGCCGGAGGTACTGTTTCGCCTCTTCCAATGTCACTATCACTGCATTCACCTCTTTCTTTATGACAACACATCAAAAACAAAACTAATGATTGACTAGGCCTTAAGCGTCATTGTTTTAATAGCCTCTGATAAAATCAGCTTACCATCCACTCTCTGGGAAGCTAAAAATCCCACCTGCCCTGTAGCAGCAAAGAGTTCATTCAACCGCTTAAAGGAACGTCCCTGTCTGTCGGCAATCCAGTAATAGGAGAAGTCGCCAAATGCCATCACCTTATTTCCTCCTTCCAATACCGGGGCATAGGAAGTCGTATAATACGGACGGTTCAAAATCATGTCTGGTACTCCTGCCTGCACGCTCGGCTGCCAGATATAATTGTTATTGCCGTCTTTTAACTTCCTAAGAGCCTTAACAGTGGAATCATTCAATGCCCACACCGCCTTTTTACGATACGGTGATTTCAGGGAATGGAACAGATCCATCACATCGTCAAAAGTAATACTTGCTCCCGTTGTCGTGACTCCATCAGAAGCACCGCCTGTTGCATGAAAGACACCTGTCGGCTTTCCAGTACCATCACCGATAAAGAAAGCTTCTTCCTCCTTTGCCCCGATTCTGCGGCCAAATTCTTTAGAAATATAGACTTCTAAATTAAATGCACTGTCGTTTAAGAGTTCATCGGATACCTTTAACATCGTTGCTACCTTATAAGTGCCAATGGATACCTGCCCAAAGGTGTCATCTGATTCCGGATAAGCACTCTCTTCATCAATCCAGGCGGCTTCACCTTTAGAAGATACCACCGGGATTTTCCTGTCTCCGCTTGATGTCTGAATCACAGTGGCCAGCTTCCGAAAGATATTTTCCTCTTCCAGTGCTTCTACTAAGGTTTTTTCAAACTCTTCCGGTACAAGATAACCTCCCTCGGAATCTGTACCCACCTGTAAGGCATTCTGTACATCATAGTAGTTCTTCTTACGCATATTGTTCCAGAAAGCCTTTTTGTACTCGCCGGATGCACGCCCGATTTTTTCTTTTCCGGTCAGATCCTTCTGTGGTGCATTGGTAATTGGAGAAGATGTCGGGCGGTTTAACTCTGCATCAATAGCAGACTGTCTTTCCAGCCTCTCAATCTCTTTGCCCAGATTCACCACATCGGTTTCCATTTTTTCATAGGAAGCGGTATCCTCCGCAGATAACAGACCGTCATTTCCCCGCCTAACATCAAGGAATGTCTTAGCTGCTTCCCATGCCTTTGCTCTTTTCTCTCTCAATTCCAAAATCTTATCCATAATAAAAATCCTCCTTATTAGTGTGAGATGAGACTCAGTCTCTTATAAAACTGCTCAATCGGTGTCTTTTTGCCTTCCGGCTTCGGAATTAACTTAGACAGCAGGGAATTTGTAACAGCTGCCCTTGAAAACAGGATTGCTTCCAGCTCCTCTCTATTTTCTCCCTCTTTTTTTGCATTTCCCTCCCTTTTCTCAAAGAGGATTTTATCTGCGAACCCCAATTCCAATGCTTTTCTGGCATTAAACCATGATTCGGCATCCATCAAATGAGAGAGGCGGGTACGGGAAATCCCCGTCTTTACCTCATAGGCATTCATGATACTTTCCTTAACTTCTGAGAGCATATCGATTGCCCTTACCATCTCCTTTTCATCTCCAATGGCTATTGTCATAGGGTTATGAATCATCATCATGGCAACAGGAGACATCTGCACCTCTGTTCCTGCCATCGCAATAACAGAAGCCGCCGATGCTGCCAGACCGTCAATCTTGACCGTGACATTTCCCTTATAGTCCATCAGCATGTTATAAATCTGTGCGGCTGCGAACACATCACCGCCGGGCGAATTAATCCAAACCGTGATATTACCTTCACCTGCCAAAAGTTCCTCCCTAAACAACTTTGGTGTTACTTCGTCGCCATACCATGTTTCATCTGAAATTTCTCCATTTAAAAAGAGGGCTCTCTCGCCCTCATTTCTTACCCAGTTCCAAAACTTACGTTTCATTTCCTCCTGCCTTTCTGCAGAAAACCAGTATGATTCCGATTCGCCGCCTTTTATGCTTTTGGCTACATACCTCCATCTGCTGACCGCATGGCAAAAGCTCCTGCATCCTTAAGCTTTGTCATACTTCCATTGACCAGATACAAATCTCCTCCTTCTTCAGCCGGGATCGGATTCAAGTCCTCCATCAGACGAATATCATTGGCAGAAAGCCAGCCATTCTGCCGCCCTATGGAATAGCCATTCATCCTGCTTTGGTAATCTCCACGGAGCAGTCCGTCCACGTTCAGTTTAATGAAATATTTCTGCTTTTCTGCCGGAAGAAGCAGTGTCTTGCAAAGTGCCTGTTCCCACCGTACCACCCACGGATCCAGCGTGTATTTTACAAACTCCAAAGACTGTTTCTCAATGTTGGAAAAGCTGGATTTATCCAGGTCTCCTACCATATGGGGCGGTATCCGGTAAAGTCTTGCAATTTCATTGATCTGGAATTTCCTCGTCTCTAAAAACTGTGCTTCTTCCGGCGGAATGCCGATCTGCTGGTATTTCATTCCTTCTTCCAGTACCGCCACCTTCCCCGCATTACGAGAACCACCATACACCGAATGCCAACTTTCCCTTACCTTTGCCGGATCCTTCAATACTCCCGGATGCTCCAGGACACCACCCGGATTTGCACCGTTAGCAAAGAAACTGGCACCATATTCCTCACAGGCCAGAGTCATGCCTACAGCATTCTTGGCCATGGCAATGGGGGAATAACCTACCAGACCGTCAAAACCAAGGCCGGGAATGTGCAGCACATCCTGCTGTCTGAGATAAATTTTTCCGTTTTCATGGAAGTTTGGGTTCTCATCCGAGTTCCTGGAATAGATGTAATAAATCTCTCCATTATCTGCCCGGTCAACCTCGATTTTGTCAGGTAAAAGTGGATAAAGCCCCAGCACCTGACCTCTGCCATCTCTTATAATCTGTGCATATGCATTACCCCAAACTAAAAGATGGCTCATCAATGTTTCCCGAAATACGAAAGAAGTCATTTCCTCGTTCGGCTCATCATGAAGAATGCGGTAAAGTGGATGGTCATATACCCGCATCTTTCCGATATCCGTATACTGATAAATGTGAAGCGGCAGAGATGCTACCGTCTCCGCAAGAATCCGTACACAAGCATACACCGCCGTGGTCTGCATGGCGGTTCTTTCATTCACAGGCTTTCCGCTTGTGCTTCTTCCAAAGAAAATGGAATAAGCAGAACCACCGTAACTGTTCTTAGGCTTATCCCTTGCACCTCTGATTCCAAACAAATTCTTAAGTTCCATAATGTCTCCTCAAAAATGGCAAAAAGAAAGCACCTCCAAAGAGATGCTAATTTATTTGCTAATTTTACTATATCCTAACTCACTGATAAACTAGAAATTACTAATCTTCCTTTAAGCCTGAAGAGTCCCTATCAGTTTCTTCATCCATTTTTTCTGCTTTACCAATAACCTTATCCTTCATTTCCTTTAGGCTAGGTACGGCCTTATCAGTCCACCAACGCTTAATATAGGGAGCCGCTTTATAAATCCCATAAACCGATACTGCTACAAGCAACGCACTTATAGCCGCAATAAGAGCGTCATTATCGGTATCTGTCACATCTGCATTTTCATTATTATAGCTACCACAATCAGCTTCTATATCTTCATTGTCCAACTCATTTGTTTTTTGTTTTGCAATAGAAATGGCCTGCCGGATTTCCTTTTTCCTATCATCGGTGATATCAAGCTCATCTGTTATCCCGTCGTCCCAAGTTCTAGTAGTCCATGCTCTATTGTACCAACTATATCCACCAGTCCCACGATGATAGTCTTGTTCTTCTGCATACGTCTCGCCTTTTTCTGTTACAGTGTAATTTCCAGGCTCTCCGTCCAAAAAACCCTCTTCTTTAAGGACAAAGTTCATTTCAGGGGCTGTCAATCCATATTCTTGTCCTAATAATCTGGCAGATTTTCTCATATTCCTATTTTCCTCCAATAGATATATCGTCTTCTAAAAAATTAGTCAAAGCTAAAATCTTCTCTTCAACATTTTTTTGTCTATCACCAATTCCGCTTTGACTTAGTGGCTTTTTGATATTTATAATTTCCTTTTCGCATTTTTTTCTTTCTTGAGTATCATCGACTTGCTCAAGTAAATGGAAAATCAATTTTATCTCAGGATTTTCTACTGTTTTTTCCGTAAAACCAAAGTAATTTGGATTTTTTTTCAGTTCATATAAATGAGATGCACATCGAACTAAAACAAAGACCGACTCTCCTATATAAAGTACCTCTGTTTTCTTATCCTTACATACGTCGATTTCATAAATGCCAGCTCCTATCGATTCTACTAATTTATCCTTAAAAAACTCTATTTGTATCTTCATGCTCACACCTCGGCTTAAAATTAGCTTTTTACATTCATTTCATTGTTATACTAATTCTGATTTATCTCAATCAAGTATAGCATGGAAAAAGGAAATTTAAAACACTAATATTCCCCTGCAATCATATACACTCCCACTATTTTTCTCATTCCTGATTGCCCGGTCAAGTGCCATAATCGCTGCCACCGCACCATCAATTTTCTCTGTAGATTTTTCCTTATCCGGTTTAATATTTCCTGCCGGATCCTGCTTAATGAAAATATTATCCATCATCCATCGAAGTACCGGATGCCCATCATGGGCAAGCCTTTGCTCCAAGGTCAATTCCATCAGCCGCTTAGCTGGCGGTGACATATCCTTATATCCCTGACCAAATGGCACTACCGTAAATCCCATGCCCTCCAGATTCTGCACCATCTGTACCGCACCCCATCGATCAAAGGCAATCTCCATGATATGAAATTTCATTCCCAATTCTTCAATGAAATTCTCAATAAATCCATAATGAATAACATTTCCCTCCGTAGACTTCAGCTTCTCCTGCTTTTCCCACACATCATAAGGAACATGGTCCCTTCGCACTCTAAGGTTCATATTCTCTTCCGGTATCCAGAAATATGGCAGAATAATATACTTCTCCATATCGTTTCTTGGAGGAAACACCAATACAAAAGCAGTGATATCCGTAGAACTGGAAAGGTCAAGACCGCCATAACACTCCCTTCCCATCAGTTCCATTTCATCCACTGCAAAAGCACAGGCATCCCATTTCTCCATCTGCATCCATCTAGTGGATTGCTTCACCCACTGATTTAAGCGGAGCTGGCGAAAAATATTCTCTTCCGCAGCATTTTCTCTGGCACTGATATAGGCATTCCTTACCTTCTCCATATCAATCGTATACCCTAGGGATGGATTGGCTTTCAGCCATACCTCCTCCGAAGCCCAGTCTTCCTCGTCGGCAGCTCCATAAATCACCGGATAGAACGTCGGGTCTATTTTCCTGCCAAGCAGAATATCCTCGGCCTTCTGATGCTGTTCAAAGCAAACTGAATGTCGGTCATTACCTGCCGTAGTGATGAGAAAGAATAATGGCTGGGTTCTGGCATCTCCTGATCCTTTGGTCATGACATCGAACAGCTCCCTGTTTGGCTGGGCATGAAGTTCATCAAAAATAACTGCATGGACATTCAAACCGTGTTTGGTATAGGCTTCCGCTGACAACACCTGATAAAAACTGTTGGTCGGCTTATACACCAGGCGCTTCACCGACATAACTGGTTTAATCCTTTTTTTCAGAGCCGGACACTGGTCTACCATATCCACCGCTACATCAAATACAATGGAAGCCTGCTGCCTGTCAGAAGCGCAACCATAAACCTCTGCTCCCCACTCCCCGTCACCACAAGTCATATAAAGGGCAACCGCCGCCGCCAGTTCTGATTTTCCATTTTTCTTTGGAATCTCCACATAAGCGGTATTGTACTGACGGTAGCCATTTTCCTTTACTGTTCCATAAATATCCCGAATAATCGTATCCTGCCAGGGGAGCAATTCAAAGGTAACACCCCGCCACCTGCCTTTCGTGTGTTTAAGGCAGTTAATAAAATTAACCGCATGTTCTGCCCTGACCGCATCGAACATTATCTGCCACCGCCTTTCACCAGCAGCAGTTCCATCACATCGCTTTCTTTATCCTCACCGCTGTCGGTTACAATCCGGCTTCTAGCTGATGGGGTCAGACCAAACTGCTCACAGAATTTATTCATGATTTTTAGATAGGTCTGGGCAATAGAAACCTGTGGCACCTGCTGCCAATATCCACTTGGTGTCTTGACAATGGTTCCATGCTGTGTAATAAACTCCTCCGCTTCCTTCCATCTGGCATATGCCTGACAGTATCCGGCAAAAGCAGCCATATCAATTTCCGTTAAAATGCCCAGTTCCTCCAATTGCTTACACATCCGCTTCCATTCTTTCTTAGCCTCTTCCTCCAACCATGCCGGACATCTTGGAGCCTTCTTCTTCGGCTTTGGCTCATTGGTGTTCAGGCTCCGCTTTCCCGGATTTCCTTCAAGCACCTTGACTTCTGTTGGTTTTGGTTTTCTTCCCCTCTGTGCCACTGCTTCCACCTCCCCTCCACAAGCACACTATTAACAGCATAGAAAAAGACCTCCGAAGAAGTCCCTTTTGCTCATATCATTTGAGTTCATTATTTCTGAATATCATTTTATTGGTTTTACTTTATCCATCCCATAAACCACATTCAGGCTCTCGCTACCAGCCATTGCCTGCTCCAAAATGGTCTTGTCAAACCCAAACTTAGCATAAGCCCGCTCTAAAATATCATAATATCCAGTACTCGGCACTCCCAGCTTTCTCTTCTCGTCCATGATGTATACCATGGCTGTTTTCCTTCCCCCGTCAAGTTCAACTTCCAAATCTCTTTTGTAATAAAAAGCGGGAAAGCCCTCATAGTGGTCCAGGTTTCTTTCGTCCGTCTCCTCAATCTCCCATAGCAAAACTGGAACTCTGCTTCCCGTTTTCGGCTCAATCGTTGCATATGCGCCGGTCTTAGAACCCTTAAACAACAGTCCATAACCTTCTATCTCTGATTTTCCGACCAACCTTGCTGTAGGACAACGGTATGTCATCTGCCTTTCATCCATGTTGCTTCCATAAGCAATGTAGTATTTACCCATTTCTCATTCTTCCTTTCAATATGTAGTAATGTTTACCTCTCACACCCTTAAGGGCAGCCTTGCCGCCCAGCAGGTGCAAAAAATCATCTCAAGCTGTGTGTCGCCATGCAGAATTTCCTTCTAAATGCTTCAGAAAATGAAGCCTGCAAGTCTTGAACTCCTCTCCAATAAGCCCAAGCCGGAGCATCCAGCACCGAAATGCATATTTTTCATTGTCAGTTTCTGTCTTCCTTGGAGAAGCCTTCTTTTGTGTCAATGCCTGATGGCTTACTGCCAGACAAAACTGTATGTATGCCTTTACTTCCCCAGCATGGAGGGTGCTGTTGAAAAGCCGGAACTCCACCGTACCTTTCGTAAAAGTAGCGTGAAGGTTTAATCCATGGTAACGGGTGCTGTTATAGTGCTGGTCTCGTCTGCTTAATGGATCCTCGCCGTACCAGAGGTCTGCCAGCTTCTCCATGGTCTGCGGCTTCTTTTTATTGATGGTTTCAATCAGCTCCCCATTTACTTTTTTGCAATACCAGAGTCTCTTAGGGTCAATCCGCAGTGCCTTGTAGAGAATATTCTCTTTGCTTGCCATGATGTTCACGATATTGCGTAAAGTCTGGGGTGTATAACTGCTGGCATCCACATGGATATGAATTCCGCATTTTTCGCTGATCAAGGCACCTTTGTGCCGAAGCTTCCGGATGATTTCCTGCAGATCCTCGATATCTTCATAAGTAAGGATAGGACTGACTACCTCCGTTTTGTAGGTATCGTCTGCATCTACAATCCTTCCTCTCACCTTTTTCTTGGAAACGATGCTGGAGTCGTACATAGCATTCCAAGTCCTGCCCTTGCTATCCCTGGCCTGGTATCTCCGGTAGGTATCCCCTATGTAAATGATTCCTGTGCCGAAATAATCCGCAATAACCTGTGCCGCCTGTTCCCTTGTAATTCCCGTTACTTCAATCTCAATTCCGAATCTTTGTGTTTTCATATGCTATCGTCCTCCTGTGCTTTTTTGGTAGTCTATTAATCACTCTAAAAGCACATTTTATCCAGTCAATTCGCACCATAATGTACACAAAACTCTGATTCAAATCCCACCGCAAATTGTGTGCTTTAGCGGCAGGATTCTCAGTTCCAACAAGTTTTACCGTTCTTCGGCTCCAGCCGCTTTGGCAGCCTTAGCAGCTTCCGCTCTCTGCTTATTACGGATTTTCGCCCGTTCGATTTCCTCCTGCGTCCGGAAAGCGGAATGTCCCTTCAAAGTGGAAAGCAGAGCCTTCCTGATTTCCCTGCCGCCCTGCCCTCCAAACCCAAGCCTGAGCAGCCAAACCCGCATGTAGTATTTCTCATTTTCTTCAATGGTTTCCTTTGGATTCACTCTTTTGCTGGAAAGGGCTGCAGCACACATCATGGCGGCCAAACTTGTATAAGCTCTAAGGAAATTGGTATCATCGCTCATGGGGAATCCGTCAAAAATAATGGCATCATCAGTGAAATAAAATCCTTTATTCTTCTTATTTCCCTGATGTTCATGGAGAAAATTCATGAACTCGTTTCTCTCTTCAAAATCCTTTTCTAAAAGTGCGGTAACAAACTCCTCATCCGCATGAAAGGTATTGCTCCCAACAGACTTGTTTAGAAGATACTGTTTGCTGCGAACCATAAGTACAAGATTCTTCAAACTTAGTCCCGTATGTTCCTCAATAGGGATTTTAATTTCCACACATTGTACCTCTTCTTCATATTCTACCAGCCCCCACTGCACCAATTCGGAAAATACCAATTCTCCCATTTTTTCATCTGCAACCTCCACCTCTGCTTCCCGGTTTACGGTGCATTCTCCAATCTGGTAGGCACAGCTTGGGACACCCAGGTACTTTGCCTTTTCTCCTATAATTTCAGATACTGCCTTTACTACGTCTTTTCTGTTTTCTGCATTTGTTTTAATCTTCATAAACTTCTACCTCCGTTTTTTTTGGTACTACATAAATCACTCTAAACGGGTGTAAAGTCAAGACAATTCCCCATCTTTTATAAAGCTGTTTTATCGGCTCCACTTTCCTTTTTCAGTTCTGCATATTTCATTTCCCAGCCGCCTCGTATAACGGAAACCCTTTCCATCGAACCAGCCTGCTCCATATAACGGTTCACTATCACATCTGCATATTTCTCGTCCAATTCAATCATGTAGCAGATGCGGTTCGCCTGTTCGCAGGCAATGAGCGTGGATCCGGAACCGCCGAACGGATCCAGTACAATACAGTTGCTCATACAGGAATTCTGCACCGGATATGCCATTAATCCAATAGGCTTTGTCGTTGGGTGATATTGGGATTTGCTGGGGCGGTCAAATTCCCAGATGGTAGACTGCTTCCTATCAGAATACCAATTGTGCTTCCCACCCTTCTTCCAGCCAAACAGTATCGGCTCATGCTGCCATTGGTAAGGACTTCTGCCAAGAACCAGACTCTGTTTCTTCCAAATACAGGTACCGGAAAGATAAAAACCAGCCGCCTTGAATGCCTTCCTGAAATTCAAGCCCTCCGTATCCGCATGGAATACATAAATGGATGCATCCTGCTCCATACTCTGTTCCATGTTCACGAAAGCAGCAAAGAGGAAGTTATAGAAGGAATCGTTATCCATATTGTCATTTTGGATACTCCCGGCAGTTCCTTCATAATTAACATTATAAGGTGGGTCGGTTACCACAAGATTCGCTTTCCTACCCTCCATCAACAAATCGTAGGTTTCAGGCAGGGTGGAATCACCGCAGACAAGGCGGTGTCTCCCAAGAAGCCATACGTCTCCCTGTTTTGCCACCGCAGGCCTCTGCAGCTCTGCTTCTACATCGAATTCATCTTCCGTAATCTTCTTATCATGTACGGAATTGAATAACTGCTCAATCTCCGGCGGCTCAAAACCAGTAAAGGCTATATCGAAATCGGAATCCTGTAAGTCTTTAATCAAATCCGCCAGCAGTTCCTTGTTCCATTCGCCTGTAATTTTATTCAGGGCAATATTGAGTGCCTTTTCCTTCTGCTTATCTACACAAACAACAATGCAGTCAATCTCCTCATAACCCAGATCCTTTAGAACTGTCACCCTCTGATGTCCGCCAATAATGGTCATGTCCTCATTGACAATCACAGGCTCAACATAGCCAAACTCTGTGATGGAGTTTTTGATTTTCTCATACTCTTTATCGCCTGGCTTTAACTTTTTCCTCGGATTGTAGCCAGCAGGAACCAGACTGTCTATTTTAAGCCGTTTAAATTCCATCTTCCTCTTCCTCCCAAAACCGATCTTTGATGTAGCAGTTATGGCTACAGTATTTACGTTTCTTGTTCCCATAGAAGTCAAATGCTTTCCCGCAATAGGAACAAGTTAGATGATAGACAGCAGTCTCCTTTTTGTTTACAGATTCTGGATGCAGCTTCCACCATTCCCTGCGGCATTTCTCTGTGCAAAACTTTTTTGGTCTGCCCGTAGAAGGCTGGTTGATTACATTTCCGCAAAAAATACACGCACAGCCATTTTGCATCTGCTCCCTGATATTTAATTTGGTAACTGATCCATAACCAGCCACTCCTTTGGACTTGCAGTAATTCCTCACAATATCTCTGGACAGTCCAAGCACCGAAGCAATTGCCCGGTAACCCATGCCTTTCATCCGAAGTTCCCATATGGAAGCTGCCTGTGCATCTGTCATCTTTCTCATCCTTTCTAAATACAAAAAGAGCCGAAAACTATCATTTTTTAATAGTTTTCTGGCTCTAAAATACAGAAAAAACTGTACTTTTTGGCAAAACAACAAGATATTATTTTGCGAAAAATACAGTGCTTCAACTAATATTCCGTGGGGATTTCCCGTGTGCCACCTATCCCCCTTGTTTAATTCTGCGAAAATTCACGTAAAGGGGGGCGGCGGTCTTCCGGTAACTGCTTCCTGGAGATTCAACTCCCCCTCCCTCTTCCGTCATTTCCCTGCCGAATACTGTAAACTGCACAACGAACTGGGATAATCTTTGTATAAGTTATACCTCCGAATTAACTGGATAATCTCTGCCGTATCCTTTAACATGGCACTACCAAAAACAAAAGGAGATTACGCTTATGCAGACGAAAAAAATGAAAGTCCACTACTCTTGGGGAACCAGGACAACCACACCCAAAATCCAGATGGAAGGCAAATGGCTGGAATCACTAGGATTCCACATCGGAGACGCCATCGAAGTTGCTTTCGAAGAAAACTGTATTCGCATTACACCTGCACCTCAGCTCTCTATGGTATGTGAATCTCAGCCGGAATATCCATCTGATTCCAAAGGAAGGAAACAAAGAATCTGTCAATAACGGTATACCTGATATCTATCCTCAGTTATAGTCTTGACATCATGGCAATGCTTACATAATGCCTGCCAATTCCCTTCATCCCAGAACAATATCTCGTCCCCTCGGTGTGGAATGACATGGTCAACTACGGTTGCTTTTACAAATTTCTCTTCTTTCTTACACTGTACGCACAGGGGGTGGGATTTTAAATATCTCGTCCTCGACTTTTTCCACTTTGAGTTGTAGCCTTTTTCTGTTGTTGTTCTGGCTTCGGCTTTATGCAGCAGCTTGTGTTTCTCGCAGTAACTTGTGCCATATGGTACCAAACTTGCACACCCAGGATGCTTACATGGTGTATTTGGTCTTCTCGGCATAACTGTTCCTCCCTCGTGCAATATCACCCTCTGGTACATGCGAATACGTAAAAGAATGAAAGATGTATCCAGCCAGCAAAAAAGGAGCAGTTTCCCGCTCCGATAGTTTTTGATATCCTAATCATAGCACATAGTTTTTAAACTGTCAGTCTACTCTTAGTCTACTTTCAGTCTACCAGTTACAGCGGAATTTTGGGCATAGCCTTAACCATCCCTGTTTTCCTCAATAATACCCAACAGCAGCCGACACTATGCCGACTGCTGGTCTTTAATTATATTCTTGATACACACCAATTTGCACCTGCAAGGCTCTTGTAATATTTTCCATCACTTCCCCATCGGTAATCTCGCCATGCTTCTCCATTAGATCCTTCTTATCAATAGTTACTACTTGTTCCGCTAATACCATGCAGTTTCTGGTAAGCCCCTGCCCACAGCCATATGACAGCAGTACATGAGTGGGAAGAAACGGTTTCTTTCTTTTCGTGGTAAGCGGAACTACCGTAATGACTGGGGAATAGGTGTTTGCTTTATTATTACTGACCACCACAACTGGGCGGATACCACTCTGCCTGTTACTATCTATGTTCATACCAAAATCCACATAATAAATCTCGCCTCGTTTACACATATCTTTCACCCTTTCTTAACTTAAAATATAAGTCTCTATCTGCTTGTCCCTGGCCAGATACATGATTTCCAGTTCCTTTATCGCCTTTTTCCTGCACTTACCCACCATCGCCCGGCTGATATTGTATTTCCCTGCCAGCTCATCCCATGTCATTTCCAACATCACCATATCAGTAATCAATCCGGAAAGATAACCGGAAAGATTGGATATGGCATATTCAAAGTAATCGATTTCCTCTTTTAACATCATGTGGCTTTGAAAGATGTAATCGTACCACTCGTCATTCATCCGCTCCATCTTCTGCCGGAAAGCTACAGCAACACGGGCGGTCTTATCGGACACCCCGCTTGTCTGTACCCTTTCCCCTTCCAAATGTGAATACATCATGGAGCTAATCATCTCCTCCTCATTGATTCTCTTAAAATGATTTAAGTCAAAGGATAAGGCTTTCAGTTCCATCTGCATCTGCGGATATTCTCGCATAATTTTTTCTATCTTTTCACTCATCACCTATCCTCCAATCCTGATTTTTACTGCTTCGATGAGAGCCTGCTGCCCGGCATTCTTGTTTTCTAATGCCTTCATAACATCCTCGTCATGAGTGCCTTTCGTAATGATGTGCTGCAATATTACAGTGTTTTTCTGCCCCTGTCTCCAAAGCCGGGCATTTAATTGCTGATATAGTTCCAATGACCATGTTAGACCAAACCATATGATGGTGGAACCGCCTTCCTGAAGATTCAATCCATGTCCTGCCGATGCCGGGTGAATCAATGCCACTGAGATTTTTCCGGCATTCCAATCTTCAATGTCTTTTGATGTATCAATCATCCGTACATCAAATCGTTTCTGAATCCGCTCTCTATCATGCTGATACCAGTAAGCCACAAGCAGCGGTTTCCCATTGACTGCTTCAATCAAATCCTCCAGAGCATCCAGCTTCTTATCATGGATATGGATCACATTTCTGTCATTATCATAAACTGCCCCGTTTGCCATCTGAACCAGTTTTCCAGAAAGGGCAGCTGCATTGACTGCATCCAATTCTTTTCCACCAACAGTCACTACCATATCTTTTTGAAACCGTTCATAGATATCTACTTCTTTCTCGCTCATAACAACCTCAATCCGATTGCTGATTAGTTCCGGCATATTAAGATAATCAACCGCCTTCATGGAAATAGTCATATCGGAGATCAGTTCATAGATTTTTTCCTCCGCTCCCTCTCTCGGTTTGTAGGAATAGATGATTTCCCGGTTTCTCTTATCCGGTACGAAGAATCGTTCCCTGTAGGCTCCAATGAATCTTCCAAGTCTCTGCCCCATATCAAGGATGCCAATCTCTGCCCACAGATCCATTAAATTCCCCGGTGTTCCGGTTAGTCCTAAAACTCGGCAGGCTCTTGGCCGCTGTTTCCTAAGAGCCCTAAACCGCTTCGCCTGATGGGATTTAAATGAAGACAGTTCGTCAATGACTACCATGTCAAAATCCCACTGGTAGTTCTCACACAGCCATACCACATTTTCCCGGTTGATGATATAGAGAAACGCTTTTTTGCCAAGAGCGGCTTTCCTCTCTTTCTCCGAACCCACCACTACGGAAGCGGTAAGTCCGGATAGATGCTCCCATTTACGAAGTTCTGTCGGCCAGGTATCCCTTGCCACCCTGAGCGGTGCGATAATAAGTATCTTCCCAACTTCGAATGAATCCAGTACCAGATTCCACAATGCCGTCAGTGTAATTACTGTCTTGCCGAGCCCCATATCAAGAATAAGGCAGCTGGTCGGATGTTCTATGATAAAGTCCGTGGCAATTACCTGATAATCATGTGCTGCATATCTCATCCAAGATCCCTCCAATCATCTCTTTGTTGTCTATCACATAAACTGAAAACCCTAACACACGAAGCTGCCTTGCCCTAAGTTCCTGTAAGGGACGCAGTTTTTTTCCAGGAGCCTTCACTTCCACAAAACAAGCTGCACCATTTTGGAACAAGAGTAATCTGTCCGGCACCCCATCGAACCCCGGGGATACAAATTTGACCGCCAGACCACCACGCTCTTTTACCTGATTTACAAGGACTTTCTCCACTTCTTTCTCTCTCATCACTGCCTCCTCTCTGGAACAAGAAATAGAACGAGCTTTGTTTTTCCCTTATATACGCATATACGCACTTGTAGGTATGCACCCAGTTTTTTATTTTTATTTTTCACATCTCTATAGAATGATTTCTTGTTCCCTTGTTACAAAATACTCCTAAAGTCAATATCTATACGGTTTCCCATCAGAAACACCTATCAGAACATCCACTATGCCTGTTCCTCTTGTTCCCGTTCATAGGCTCGCTGTTTGCCATAAATCGGGAAGATCTCCTGTCCGGTTTTCGTCCTTGTGTACTTCTGCCAGCCTTCAATCTTCCGTATAATGCCGGATAGTTCATAGGAATCGGTCTTTCTCAAAGTGGAAGAATCCTTATTAAAGCATTCACACCAGATTTCCATATTGCAGACCAGCTTCCTCCTGACTATTCCTTTCGATTTAGGAGTCCCAAACTCACTACCGTTTAAATAATTTCTTCTGTCATACAGGCTCATCTCAGTCCAGTTTTCTGGAAGCAGAGTATCAAGATAGCTGCGAATTAGCCCCTCCCTGTCATCGGACTCCATTGCATCTGCCTGCTGCTGTACTGCTGCCATAGCTTCATCGCCTTCTAAAAACAACTTTTCTCCTGCATGATAAAGTACCAATACTTCTGCCCAAATCTGCTCCACTTCCTCTTTAGTCATCTGCCAAGGTTTCTTTGCGCACTCACCGCTTACCCGCACAGGCCAGAAACGGCGGTTTCCCGTAATGTCACGCAGGAAACCACCCTCAGAATTAGTGCTTCCCACCACAATGCATTGTCTCGGATGGTTCTCCACCGTCACACCATAACTGGCTCGAAACTTATCATCCACACGGGAGATGAAAGACTTAACCGTTTCCACATCGGTTTTCTTCATTCCTGCAAGTTCTCCCAATTCCAAAATCCAATAACCCTGCAGTTTCTCTGGTCCTGATTTATCCCTCATATCCGTAAGGGTCAGACTATCGGAAAACCAGCCCCCAGCTAATTTGCTAAAGAAGGTTGATTTACCGATGCCCTGTGGACCATTTAAAATCAGCACACTGTCAAACTTCGTCCCCGGACGGTAAATCCGAGCTGCTGCCGCTGACAGTGCTTTTCTGATAACCGCTTTACTGTAGGCATTATCCTCCGCTCCCAGGTAATCAATCAACAGACGATCAATTCTGGCTGTCTTATCCCATTCTGGAAGCCCTCCCAGATACTCTGCAATCGGATGATACGCACGTTTTGCGGCTACCGCAACAACAGCATCCTTTGTCTTCGCCGGAGAATACACCCCATACAAATGGTTCAGATACACCTTGAGTGCTGCATAGTCAGAGTCGCTCCATCCGAGTTTCATCTGATCCCATGGCAATCCTTCTCCAGCATCAATGCTGTCACGATGGCGGTTAAAGGCAATGCTTTGGAGATTCTCATCATTAGATAAGATAATCACGATGTTTTCCAAAGTGTCTTTTACCCGTCCCCGCCTATCCAATTCCAGCTCTGTCTGCCAGCTATCATCACTGGTAAACTCTAAAGTCGCCTTTGTTTCCCTTTCCTTCGCAAGTGTCAGCTTCACCTTCTCATCAGTAATAGCAAACTCGCTCATTGCTTTAAAAGATGGTAATTTAGCTGCTTCCGTATCCTCTCCAGCACGAGAATCTTTCTCACCAAACTTATGGATTCGCACCACATCAAAAGCATTCATCAGTTTTCCACAGGCTGGGTCAGTAGCGTGGTGAGAAAAGGCATACTTGTCTTCGTAAATCACTACTCCGGCCTGGGAGTCAGCTGGAATATAGTCAAATCTTCCCGGAAGTACACTCTTTTCATATACATCCGAGAGGAATGTATGAATCGTCTCCTCCATCCCATAGGTTCTGCAGAACACTCCTACAATGCCCTCTTTGCCAAGCGGATCTGCCTGTTTCTTCATATCCCTCTGCACAATCTCCTGTTGCCTTTTGGAAACAGGCCATTCCGATGAGTCGTGCCAATCTTTGTATTTGCCAAGCACCGTATCTGGTTCAAGTAATTCTCCCTCAATCTCGTGAAAGATAAATTCCCCATCAGCAGATGTACTCGGCCAGTACATCAGCCGGCTTGGCTCATATGTGGTGTCATCGAATAATTCCATACCGACTTCCTCAGCTATTTTTCTTGCTGCCGCCATATATTCATCCGGTGTCACCTCACGGGCTAAAGGGATGATGAGCCTGAGTCTCGGCTTTTCCGGTGTATGTTTGTGGGTGGAATACAAAAAACACTGGAAGGAAAAGAACATCTCAATCTGCTCGATAATATCCCCCGTGGCATAATCCATATCCAGCGTCAAACCGGAACGAGAGATTACATTTGATTTCTTCCTCCTGCCACCTTTTAGCTTTCCCAGAACAAAGCCACCTACATCTTTAATCGCATCCTGCTTTGCCTTCGGCAGCTTCTTATACTGTTCCACTGTTTCTGCGGTGCGGATAGTCACAGCAATCCTATCTTTAAAATCCTGAAGTTCTATCTCGCTGCCATTCCACTTCTTCTCCATACGGGAATTGCCCGTTGATACAAATATCTTCATCGTTTCTTTCCCCCTAATCCTTTTTATAAAAATCACATTCATAACCATCTGCCCGAAGCAAAAGCCCATCTGTCCATTCAGGTGCTTCTGCCATTATGCTGCAGACCTCTTCCACGTTAGTAACACCATACGGAACCTCAAGCACCACTTCATCGTGGATATGCATCACAATCTCAAATCCGGCTTTCTGCAGCCTAAGCATCGCAAGAGCCAACAAATCTCGGCTGACTGCCTGTACAATATTCTCGGTCAGCTTCGGACCATAGGTATCAATCCGCAGCCACTTCTTATTTTCACCGATGCCCTCGTAGGTGATTCCTTCCCTGCCAAATTTATTTAATGCTATCCTTGGTTTCACATAGGATAGCATTCTACCAGAAGGAAGCGTTATTAACAGGAGACCGGATTCGTAATGGAAAGCCACCCTGCCAACCCTTGTTTCGATTTTCTCCCGTAATGCAGTCATAGCGGCTGCATCTACATCCCACCAGAACTTTGTAATATGAGGATTTGCCGTCCGCCACTGCCGCACAAGCTGTGGCAGTTCTTCTTCCGTCAGTCCCATATCCAAAGCACCCATTGAAGTAAGCGCCCCTACCGCCCCGCCATATCCAAGAGCCAGTTCTGCAATCTTACCCTTCTGCCGAAGGGAGGAGCCTTTGGTGATTTCCTCAATCGGTACACCAAACATGGCAGAAGCCGATGCCTCGTAGATTTTCCCATGTGTGGAAAATACCTCCATCCTCCATGCCTCTCCAGATATCCACGAAAGCACCCTCGCTTCAATTGCTGAGAAATCGGCTACTATAAACCGGCTGCCTGGCTTTGGGATGAAGGCGGTTCGTATCAGTTCCGACAGAACTCCGGGGGTGGAATCAAAGAGCATCTCTACTTCCTCATACCATCTCTTTTTTACGAGGTCACGGGCAAGAGACAAATCAGGCAAATGGTTCTGCGGCAGATTCTGCACCTGAACCAGTCTGCCTGCCCACCGTCCGGTACGGTTTGCGCCGTAAAACTGCAGCAGACCATGCACTCTGCCATCCGAACAGACACTTCGTTCAATGGCTTCATACTTTTTGATTGATGTCTTTGACATCAGAAGCCTTAATTTCAAGACCTCAAAGATCTCCCCATCGGTTTCTGACAACAGCCCTTTTACCGATTTCTTATCAAGGCTTTCTGTCTCCAACCCCTGTTCCGAAAGCCAGTTCTTAATCTGTGCCACAGAATTGGGATTCTCCAGCCCAGTCAATTCATAAGCACGTTTCGTAACAGCATTTTTATACTGTAAGTTGCACTCCACTGCATGTGCCACAAGCTCCTTATCCACTAACACTCCCCTGTCATTGATGGACTGATCCAGAAGATACAGTTCCCTCTCACTTTCTGGTATCGGATATTTATTTAGTTTCTTTCGAATCTGCCGTTCCACATCTACGTCCCTGATACAATATGTCTTAAACAGACTCCACTTGTTCGGGGAATGTTCCGGCAGATTCCTTGTCCTGCCGCCATTTAATTTCGTTGGTTTACAGGGTATGGAAAAGTAGCGAATCAACTCTTTTCCTTCGCTCATCTTCTGCTTGGAAAGCCCCAGCGCTGCACCCACACCTTCCAATGAGAGTGGAAGGGCGAGCATGGCTGACTGAACCGCTGTACACTGCCACCCTTTGCTTGAAAGTGGAATGTCAAGATGCCGTGATAGGCAGATACGTTCAAATGCAGCATTAAATGCAGTCTTAATAACCTCCTTATCTAATAAGGCATCCATCACTTCTTCTGGCAGTTCCTCTCCAGAAGCCAAATCCACAATCTGTATCTCCTCCTCATCGAAGGCATATGCGAACAGCAATATTTCAAAGTTAGAGCTGTCTGCATATGCATAAACACCACACTTAATCAAATCCACATCGCTGAAAGTTTCTATATCAATTGATAATTTTTTCATTTAAGCCCAACCTTTCTAAGATTCTTATGTATTGGCGGTGGCTGAGCACCACCTTTTTCTTTATGACAGGAAATCGTCATCATCCATACTGTCAAAATCATCTGCTGCATTGGTTCTGCCGCCCAGAGACTCACCGTCACGAAGTTTCTGGATATTGCCAAGTCCTGCTGCAATGCCACGATTACCATTCGAGTTATACCCATAAAAGGTAACGCTCACCCTGCCGTAACAGCCGGAATATACATCGGACTGATCCAGAATAGGCTGGACTGACTTGTCCACCACCTGGGGCGCCTGCCTGCTGTTTGCATTGAAGAAATAACTGTCAGCATAAGCTTCATCATCTGGTCTGTCGATATCACCGTCACGGAGCGGCAACTTCAGGTTGGCAGGAATTTTGCCGCCCCATTTAGATACAGACTCTTTCTTTGCCACTTCAACCGCTGCCTTAATGACTTCAATAGTCTTGGTATCGCTCTTCGGTATAATGGCAGATACGCTATACTTCGGCTCACTGCCATTAACTGAATTCGGCTCCCAACAATTGAGATAGGAAAAACGACAGGGAACGATTACTTTTGTTTGACTTGTATTATTATTCATGATTGTTAACCTCCATAAAATCCGCTTCAGCGGTTGCTTGACAAATTGCTTCACGTTTATCAGTTTCCGGCACCAGTGTAATTTTGCCCTGTGGCTTGTAAACCAGATGCCCTAAGATACGGGCAAATTCTTTCTTGCCCATGAGTTTCTCCATCTCGGTTATACCAATTAGAGCACTCTTATAAATATCAGCATATCCAGCTGCTTTTGCTGCCTCTCCAACTTCTTCTTCTGAAGAATACTTACGGTTGCTCCTGCCTTCCACCAATTTAAAACCTGACCACTCTTTGCCGTGAGTAATGGCTTCATTCTGTGCATAAGCGTATACATCGGATGCCCATTTGGAGAGTTCATCTGACACCTTAAGTACTTCTGCCATCTCCTCATCATTAAGAAGATCCGGCTTCCGGAATTCCATCTGTGCCAGTTTCAAAAATTCCTCGGTTCTTGCCCGGCACTGATTACGAGCTTTACAAAACCTACACCAAGAGCCAGAAGAAAATTCACCATTTCCGGCAAGTGCCATCGCAGCCTTTAGCTTTAATTCTGATTCGCCCCACTGCTTTAAATCAGAGGTACTGATATCCCAGGTGCTGGAATTGTTAAGCCGTGGCTGAAAGATAGTAAGGCGTACCATCTCAATATCAAAGAGCAGTTCAGCCATCCATAAAACTCCAAGACCATAAATCATCAGCTGCGGGTTCTCTTCGGCATAAACAGGTACTCCTTTTCCCAGCTTTAAATCTATGATATGAACCACCTTATCGGTAATCACTACCATATCTGCCGTACCGAAGCATCCGGCAACATACTCTGAAACATCCACTCGGAGTTCCACCGAAAAAACGGGATCCCTGCAAATCCGTCTGGCTTCCTCAATCTGCTCTATGACAAAAGCCAAATACTCCTCCACCGCTTCCACCAGTTCATCTGAATAGTAGTTCGACACCGGACGTCTGCTTCTTAGCTTCAAATGCTTTTTAATGAGGTGTTCTGCCAAGTCATGTCCGGCAGTTCCTTCTGCAGCGTACTGGCTTTCCTCATCTTTGAACTGCTCTCCCAGGAATAAGGAGGGAGGGCAGTTCATATACTGTTTGGCAGACGATGGAGAAAACCGAGCATGAGCGCTCATTATAATACCTCCGCTTCCTGCAGAAGGTTTGAGTAATCTTCTGGCTTAACCCCTGAAAGCTTCCCTGCATCATATTTCATCAGCAGAGCCTTAACTTCATGTGTTTTGCCTTCCTGACTCTTAGCTGCAAGTACTGCTCTAACTTCCTCAATCGTTACTTCCTTTTTTGCTTTCTCATTCTTTGGAGTTGTCTTTTTTTCAGTTTTCTTAGCCGGAACATTCACTTCTGCTAATCCCCTGCATCCGGCTGCCAGCTGCTCGAAATGCTCTGCCATTTCTAAATAAATCTCACTCATTGCAAACCATCCTCTCTCTTTTAATCAAACAGCACACCATTCAGTGCTGCTGCAAAAGCATCATCAATCCTGTCATCAATGCTCATTGTTTCCGGGTAAATACGGTTGATGTCCATGTCATAGCAACGAACAGGGATTTGATGCTTTTTAGCGGCTTCCACTTCATACTGCATCCCTTTGCTCAGCCTGTTTCCAACAATCCATATCATGTCGCAGGACTTCAGCAGCTCCGCACCCATTGTGATGCCAAGGATTCTTTCTTCTGGATTGTTATCATCCAGAAATTGAGGAAACACCAAATGAGGAATGACCGGTACATAGCCGCATTTTGCCGCATGTCGTCCGAACTTCCGTGCTAATTTGGTGTTTCTCTCGATATCCCCACGATATGGGGAACAAATAAATACTTTTTTCATGTTGTTTACCTTCCTTTCATTCGACTCTGCATTGGCCGTGTGTTTATTTATTTCGCAAGTTTTTGATATTGGCTTTGACCGTAGGCGCGAAGCATTCCTTCCAATACATCCTTCTGGTATTCATCCGCTACACTCATCAGATCCTGTAATGTCTGTATCTGCTCAATGCTAAAGAGATTCTTATGCGGATAATACCAGTCGGCAAGTTTTACTCCTCCACCATTTCCTCGGCTCGTTTCCAAAGGGTAATCAATCGTAAGTACCAATATGTCGTTACGGATTGTTCTGTCCGTCACTCCAAATTCACGAGCCATGTTCTGCATATTCTCTTGTCTTCTTGCAGCCAGGATTTTCATAATCTCAGCTCTTCGCTCATTAGCACTCACGATTGTCACCTCCCCTCTTCTTGCTTGTCCTTAATGTAAATGGTAAATAGGAAGGGTATTTTCCTATTTGAAAATGTTTTGAAATAAATTTTCCTATTTTTTGAATATAAAAAGCCTGGCGAATAGCTTTAATAAGCTACCCGTCAGGCTTGTATGTCACATCCGCATCATGCTCTGTACAGAATAATTATTCAATCTTCTGAATCCCAATATTTGACTTGCATTTCCTACATTTTAGATAATAATCTGCTCGCCATCTATTAACTAATGGACTTTCATTTCTGCCAATTACTTTCATCTTCGTTGTAACCATGTTATCAGTATCTGCAATGCGTGCACTACACACAGGACACTTCAATTGAACTTTCATAGAACACCCCTCCATTACATAATTTTTAAAGTTAAAAAATGCCAAAGTTGTCCGCCAATATTATGGCAGAGCAACTCCGGCATTATGTTCTCGTCTTTACGGAACTGAGCTCGGTAGTTACACAGCTAATGCTTTGATTATCTGATATATTGCATCGCTAAGTAAAATCCGCTTTTGTCCATTTTTGAGTTTTACTTCTAAATACAGTCTCTTTTCATCCTTTATCAAATCAAAGAGTCTATCATTAGATTCGTTACGAATTTCTATACGTTGTTCCAATAATGATCTACCTCCTCCATACATTAATAAATTATTTCTGGCAATGGCTCGTCCACATTGTCTTTTGCATTTACCACTATCTGATGTATAGTTGCAATTTCATCATCCATCATCGAATTCCCCATTACCATATATGAAATAACTAATCCAGCACTTCTAACAGAATCTTTACCTGTTATCATTTTCTTATTAGCACTTCCTATAATTAATATATTAACCCAAAGTTTATTTTCAAATGACCAATCAATTTTATTTAGCTTATCAATTATATCCGTCCAATCTATATCCTTAACCCTAGCCATACGGGCAACATATGCCAGAGCCATCTGTGTTACCGGCTTCAGCAGAAGATTTTCTTCTCTCAATACAGATACAGGTTTGTCTAGTTTAGTTAACTCAATATATTTTTCAAATGCCTCTAATCCTTCTAATGCCTCCGCCCAAAACGCTGCTACTTCCTCATATGATTTCTCCACTACTTCCTCAGGTGGAAGCATTTTATTAGAAAATCTGTCATCTCTTAATAATGTCTCTGAAATGGTGTATAAAGCACTCAATGTTGTCAACTGCTTACTCCGTTTAGAAAGCGTATTACTTCTCCAGTTAACTAAGTCAATCCCTTTAACCGGAGCTAGGGGTTCTCCCTCTGTCAAAAGTCTTCTAGAGATTACTGCAAAGATGTCATCATCACTCGTAATAATATTATCACTACGGCTTGTTTGTTTTGCATATTTATTAACTTTATTGAAAATTTTACGGATTTTCATATTATCCTTATGTTCAACTAAGATAACGCTTATCTCTTCATCTGCCAGTTCGGGATGGGGTGTTAAGCTTCTCCAAGATGGGGCTATATTAGTTCCTGCAGGTAATCCCATCAATCCCTTAATTGCAACTCTCAAGCTAAGTAATCGATGCTGTCCATCCAAAGCAATTAGGCGTTCCTTTCCAGGAAGTGTTAAAAATCCCATATCTCTCATTGGTGTTTGGTAAGCTGCCGGTAAGTCTTTAACAACACTTGAAACGGTTTCGAACACAATATTTTCATACCCAGAATAAATATCTATAATTAAACTTCCAAAAAATTTATCTGGATCCTCTATAACATATGGCACAATATCCGTCACTACTCTATTAACTTCTAGAGATCTTTGCATTTTTTCATCTGCAGTCATTTCTTCCCATTCCGGCATCTCCATTGCAAATCCTATGCTGTCAATTAATTCTCCTGCTGACATTTTAGCTATGTAGTAGTCCGTGCTTCCCAACTTGGCTTTAATACATCCTAATGTAGCCATATTTGCACCTCCTTGTTTTCTTTTATCATCTCATGTTTTCCATAATACACCATGTTTCACAAAATGTCAACCTTCCAGTAAGATAATATTTCAAAAAACATTTCATATAAAAAAACAAGGACGATTTGTCCTTGTTTTTGTTTTTCAAAAACATCAGTAAAAGTCTTGAATTCTCTTCGATCTTATAGGGTTTCTAAGTTTTTGCAATACTTTTGCTTCTATCTGTCGAATCCTTTCTCGTGTAACTCCATACATTCCGCCTACTTCTTCTAATGTTTTTCCTTCAGTACAATTCAAACCATATCTTGCAATAATTATTTCTCGTTCTTTTTCTTTTAAGTCAGCAAGCATAACCGCAATATATTTTTTTAATTGTTTACACGCTACCATTTCAAACAAGTCATCCTCTACAATAAATTCATTTGCAGTAATAAATCCTTCTATATCGAAATGTTTTTCGCAAACATCCATGTTTTCCAAAAACGTGTTTATTGTTTCAAACGGCATACAAGCTCCTATTATATCTTCCGCCTGCTCATTGGAACACTCAAGTTTATCACAAATCATTTCCCTAAGCTTTCTACACCGACCAATATTGCCGCACTGCAAGCATCCTCTTTTTTTCATAATAGGATATATCGTATAATATCCTTCTTTTTTGTGAACAGGATAATACATAAGTGGTCGTTTTGTAGGAGATTCTCGTCCCAAAAGCTGCTGAATCCATAATGCTGCATATGACCCAAAGGCACCAAAACTATCCGGATCATATTTATCAACAGCAGTAATCAATCCAATACATGCACAGCTGATTGCATCAGTAATATCCAGATCAAACGCCTCTGTTCTTTGCAGTGCAATTTTTATAGCCATGCGTAAATGCATCTCTATCATGCGATCACGTGCATGTTGATTTCCCTCCTGAATTTGATACTTCAGATGTGCTATCTCACGATATTGTGGCGGCATAATTGATTTAACTTCATCAATAAATGGTTTGAGCGACTCATCTAACTCAATTACTCTTTCAAAAACTATATCGTAATTTCCATGTGCAAAATCATCGAATTCATCATCTTCAGTAATTCTGCTAGTTGATAGTCTCTCATCGTAGATTATAATGCCCTTTATAGTTATCGAATTTGAAAGCCAATCTACATCCTGAATAGGAAGGCCAAACTTATCAGAGTTATCAATAATGTCATCGTATGTAAGATATCCCTGCTGTTCGGAAAGCTCTATTAAGGTCGATAAGGCTTCCTCCCTATTTTCATACATCGCTTCCTCCTAAACTACTTCGCACATAAAGCTAAAATGTCATCACTTGTTATATCAGAATTAAAACGCTCCTGAAATTCTTCCACAAAATCAAATAATCGCTCAATGTATTCATCGGAATTCGTTGACTCTTCGATAATCTTTTCATATAACACATCTATGCCACCTCTAACATAACTATCAAAGCGTTCTTCATCTGCCGAATCCGTTCCCATTGTTCTGAAAGCCTTATCAATTCGCTTGTTAACATCAGGCTCATACTGTGCATCTAGCAATATAATTAATCTGAAATTGAATATTAATTCATCAGAAGAACCGATAACTCTATCGCCCATAATATGTTGTGTATACACCTGATTTGTCTCCGGATTTTTTTGATTATCTAGTTCAGCCGTTCTATTATATAGAAACCCAACAAGCGGTGCGTTAGTATAAACGTCAACATTTCTGTCGAACATTTTTGCTTTGCTAATTTCATCGAATATGCTCGTCAACTGAGTAACTCTGAGAGCATGCTTTCCTCGAAACCGATACTCTTTTTTAAACAAGTTTTTTTCCTCCTATATTAATATCGTCTCAAATTCATTCCTCTTATCAAAGCAATATCTGCTTCCTATCCTGCTACCCATATATTCTTCTGCCAAGTCACCATCCGTATCTTTGATAAAGATAATGACTTGTTCAGCTGTTTCCGGAAGGGTGTTACATACTGTCTTAATTCTTCGCTTATCAAATGCTGAAAGAGGTGCATCCATTACCAGCGGATACGGTTCTGAGGTTAATAGCTTTGCATCTTCATCTGAAGCATTCCTATTCTCACGAGCCATCTTAATAATTCCAGTGATAAAGGCAAATATTACAGATATGCTCTGTGCCGTTGATGTTTCAACATCCCCATCGTAATCAGTTGCATATACTGAAATATGATATCGAGAGTCAATGGTCAAATACAATCCACCTTCATATATTTGCTTGAAGATATCGTTGATAGTTTCTTGTAGCTTATTACGAATTCCCTCCTCGCTCTTGTTATAAACTTCCAGCAATTCCTTATGAATTCGCTCTGCGTAAGCTTTATAAATTTCAATTTTCTTATTCTTATCATCAAGCAACGTGAGATTACGTCTTTCAGTATCATTACGCTCCATTTCACTTAACAAACGTCCTCTTTCGATATTTTTACTATCACGTTCCTGATTTCCTTTGCATATTACTTCATCACAAAGTTTGATTTCATTATTAATTGCTCTGACTTTTTCACGGACATCTCCACCACTCAACTTACCTTCAATAGTATGGAGATCATCTGTCATATCAAATAACTCATCCTCCTGAGTGCTGACTATAGAAAGGTTATCTTTTATGGAATTGTATAAATCTATTTCTCTTCCACATCTGATTCTGGAATCTCTTTTAAACTGTCCAATAGTCACGCCTACAGACTGCGGCGGTAAGTACTCAATTAGCTCCTTTACCTTATTATACGGAACAGAGCCTTCATCAAGATGTGTTCCACAAATGCAAACCTTTCGCTTTAATAAATAATCTATTGTCTTAGCGTGCATCTCCGGAATATCTTTTCCCGAAAAATCTTCCTGAGCTAATACTTCTAAGGCTCTCTTGATTAATGAGCCGGAGAAAAATGAACTCATACCGCCATTAAAATCTTTACATATGGTTTTATATACATTAGAACGGGCTCTCTTAATATTCTCAATCTTTTGCTGTAGCTTTTCCCTCTTCTTTTGCAATTCCTCGCCTTCAGTATACAATTTAATTTCTTCCGTTTTATCCGTCTTGCGATTCTGTGCCGAAGTAATTTCCGTATCAAGTTCCTCCATGTGAGCATCAATCTTAGCTATATTTTCTTTGCACTCTTCAATTCTTTTTGTATACTCTTGGATCTTAGAATTACTTTTCGAATCAAAGCTATTTTCATAACTTCCGATGACGCCATACTTACTATTAGGATTAAAATGTCCGATAGCACTAATCATTGCATTTAACCCCAATAAACCCTTTACAGCTTCAGCAAAATCAGTAGCTTTCTTACCGGAAGAGATATCTTTACTCATCTTCTCAATTCGTTCACCATCAAAGAAGAAATATCTGGATAATTCTTTTGGAAGAATACTCTTTACTTCGTCCTCACATTGAGTTTTTTTTACATAGGAAGTATTGCCGTTGGCATCCTTTGTAGCAATGTCGAAAATGGTATTGGCACTGGTCAATCTATTTGAATATTCCTTGCGGTAAGCTTGTTCACGTATCAGTGTATACTCTACTTCCCCATGACGAAGCGTCAATGTTACCTGAACATTTTCCTCTTCGCCTGGTTTGAGTTCTGATGCTACCAACTTATTTAGCATAATCTTGTCAGAAAACTCAGTCTCTCCATATAGACACCAGAAAAAAGCCTGAGCAAAAGTGGTTTTACCCGTTCCATTCTCACCTATTATTATAGTTACATTCTTACCATCTTCGCCTTTTGCAAAGTCAATAGATTCATTGCGAAATTGCCGGAAATTTTCTAGCTTTATTGATTCAAGCAGCATTTTACTTCCTCCTCAATTTTCTTCTTAATTCTATCAACCATTTGCTGGTCATTTAACATCCTCTTTTTTAAATTGACGTTTTCCTGGATAATAATCCACTTTTTCAGTCTTTCAACCGCTTTCTCATCGACCTTGATTCCTTGCTCTTCCATATTAAAATTCACCTTCTTCTACAATGTCCTCATCCACAATGTGATATGTTTCCTCTATGTCCCAAATTAAATTGTTTGCCTCCATTGAATTTAGCGATAACCTTCCAAACTCTTTAATTCTAGCCAACTCATTCTTAACTAGGGATTTGTCCCTTTGTGCCTGTCCTTCTGTAAGTGATGATACTGCATCTAATGGCCTCGGTAATGTAACAAAGTCAAAAATTTCTGCAAAATCTTTGTTTTGTGCTTTTCTAAGAACACGTCCTCGCCGTTGAATATATTCCTTTGGATTTGTTGTGCTTGCTAAAATAAAAGCAGTGCGGATACCAGGAATATTAACTCCTTCATCCAAACATTTTATAGCTACAATAGCTTGTAACCGATCCCCTCGCTGAAACTGTTCTTTAATAATTGCCCTTTGTTCCATCTTTTCTTGAGAAGTAAACTGGGCAACACTCATGCCAAATTCATTGCCTAGAATTCTCGTAACGGCTTCAATCTGCCTTATATCACCCTCTTCGGTTTTCGTATAATCTGCGTTTTCATCTAAGACATTTGTAGCTCCACAGTACACGAGTAAATTATTGTCATGTACAAAAGGTTTTATTATTTCTTTTAAAGCATCAATTTTTCCATATGCTCCAGCCACTATGCGCGCTCGTTGTAGTGCAAGTATCTCTCCATATTTACTAAGCCTATATTTTCCAGTCTTATCTTTTAATAAATGCTTAGACATCTCATATGATAACTGCTCATATGCTTGAAGCTCATCATCCGTCAAATAAACTACTACCGGATGGTATTTATATGGAGTAAGTTTCTTTTCTTCGATTGCCCTATCCAAAGAATATTCAATGCATTTCTTGCCGAAGAACTGATATAATGCTGCAGTGCCCTCTTCATCACGATGGCGTTCGAGTGTTGCAGATAATGCCAATCTATATGTAAATCTTTCATCTAGTAACTTTGATAAACTTCTTGCTCCAAAATTATGTGCTTCATCAACAACTAAAAGCACGGATCCTGAAATTTTACTTATCTGCTCTTGAACGAAGCTGTTGGTAAAAGTTGCATTCGTACAAACAATACAGAAGAACCTTTTATCACGACGAATTTTCTTATCCCTAACTGCTTTTACTAGCCGTTTTTTCCAATCCTTCTGTGAAGAACTGCTATACCCGATTATTGGATTTATCCTAAACTTTATAATATCTTCGACCCACTGCTCTACCAGATGTTGGTATGGACACACAATAATAACTGCCAAATCATCATCTAAATCTTCTGATATTTTTGATATCGCTCCCAGTCCTGTAAAGGTTTTTCCTGTCCCAGTAGCCATATCAAAGATACCACGATAGTTCTCTCCTACCCAAGCTGTAACGGCATTTTTCTGATAATCATGTAGTTCTATATCTCTTGGGATTCTTGCACCTGGTGGAGTACCATAAGTTTCCATCTCTTCTCGCACTACACTTTCCGTAGGATAATAATGGTTTGAAAACTGCTCCTCATCTAAATCATAATTGGGTTCTGTCCTCTTGTATTTATCAATTAAACTCTGTGAAATTTTAGGAAACTTCATAACCTTGATATTAGGCTCACAGTCATTCCATATAGAGTAGAATGCATTTTCCTTAGATCTAACTCTTTCTTTCTCGTTATTCCAATCGCAAAACACATCTATTGTTTCATAATTGATGGACATGGATGTTGCGGATTCGTTCATCGAACCAGAAAAAGCCACCCTGTTTCCTTCGGCATCTTCGATAATACCCATTTTTTCATGATACATTCCAATGCCTTTTTTATCTTCCGTATAAGCAATTCTGATATCTAAAATACCATCAGCAATAAGAGTTGCTAATAGATTTAACCTCTCTCTGGAATAATAATCGGTATGCTCATCTGACAATTGATTTAAAAGTGCTCGTTCAATTACATTATCTCTGCTTTCATACCCTTTCCTAATGGCTTCAATATCTTCTGCCGACAAATATGGTGATGCTACGATCTGAATCTTTCCACCATTCTTCGCTAATGTTGCAATCCCCTTAGAGATCTCAATTAGAGATGAGGAAGAAAAGAAACCTACGGCACGCTTATAAAGAATTGATTCTTTCAGCAGCGGAACATAGAAATCTTGTACCACATTATCAATTAAGGAGCGATATTCATCTTTTATTTTATGGTCTCGTAAACTCAATATGTAGCTCTCCTTCTTACAGATTTTCTTCTATATATTCCAATGCCTCTCGAAGCTGATTAAAATCATCTTCAGACGTAAAATAATTTACACTGAATCGAATCGTTCCAGCTGGATATGTTCCTAAAAATTGATGAGCCAATGGAGCACATTGTAATCCGGTACGCACTGCAACTCCAGACTTATCAAAAATCGCACTCGCACTGTCACTGCTTATCCCATTAATAAGGCACGAAACAATTCCCACAAATTTTCTATCGGTTCTAGCCCCGATAATCTTTATAAAAGAAAAGTCTGAAAGCAATTCAATTAGCTGCCGTCTATTTTCTACTTCCTTATTCCAAATCTTTTCAAAAGACTGTTCCTGTTGCCAACGTAATGCTGCATTCAAACCAGCCACTCCGGCAATATTCAATGTTCCCATTTCATACTTTTCGGGTAAACTTTCCGGCATGTCTTGATTCGCCGATTCAGATCCTGTTCCACCGAAAAAAACTGCCGGAAATTTAATCTCAGGATTCATTACAAATCCAGAAATTCCAGTCGGACCATACAATGTCTTGTGTCCAGCAAATACCGCAAAGTCAAATACAGATAAGCCAACATTGCAATCTACTAATCCAGCCGTTTGTGCCATATCTACTAATGTAACGGCTTTATACTTTTTGGCCAGTGTAAATATATCAACAATAGGTGCAATTAAGCCGCATACATTGCTTGCGTGACTTACAATAACAAAATCCGGTTTGTTCGAATCAAACTGATATCGGATTCTTTCAGTATCATACTCCATGTCTTCAGAAACCACTAATTGATAAACCTTTATTTTTTCTTGCTTTTCGAAATGATGAAGAGTTCTGGTAACAGCATTATGTTCAAACGGACTTATATAAATATTTGTTGCTCCGTTTTCTATAATTCCCTGGATAATAATATTCAACGCAACCGTAGCGGTAGGTTCGAAGACAACTTGTTTTGTCGGACAGTGTAATAAATTTTGAATCTCCGCTCGCGTATCTGTAATTAATTTACCTGCGCTTATGGCTAGTTCATAATAGCCACGCCCAGCATTCGCTCCGCTTTGCCTGTAAAAACTATCCATAAACGAATAAACGCATTCCGGTTTCGGATATGTAGTTGCTGCACTATCGAAATAGGCCATTATGATCACCCTCCTAGCACAATTTCTTCAATACTTCCATCAGTATCTGTCGTTTCTCCTGTTCTGAAATGGACTGCCCCATTTCATCAAGTGAAGACGTTATGGAATTGAAGAGTAATTTTCCTCGTTTACTGTATTCAATCTTGTCAAATCGTTTAGTTACTGCAACACCATTATCATCTATAAATGTCATCTGATATGAGTCAGTAGCATTATCAATTCCTACTCTGCCTTCCTGATGATATGATTCTGCTGTATTTTTATACATTTGCAGGTTTTCAACAAATTGTTTAACTGTGTCATCAGACCAGTCATCTAAACGTAAATCTGTAGCTGCTTTAGCTAATCTTACAATAAATATGTTTTCATCATTGGTCACTGATTTAAATATCCCAAGACATTTATCCGTTCCGTCTGCAAATAATTGTTCAAATGCAGTAGCATCTAAGCTTTCACACCAATCTTTTATAACTGAAGATAACGATATTCGTTTCAGCTTATTGCGATTAGAAGGCAGTGAAAACTGTTCTTTAACTTCTTCAAGCAATGCTGCCTTTAAACATTCTAGTAACTCATCATAATATTTTTTGGCAACCTCAACATTCTCTGCTAAACCTATACTAAAATTATCTGCATATCCAAATGCTTCTGGCAATCTTTGAAACAATAACTCATGCCCACCCATATTCTGCCTTAACAGTTTTATGAATGCAGCAAATCGCTTATCAATAGCTTTACCTTTGTAAGGTTTCCTAATTTCCTTTGTATATTTCGGGAGCGACATATACCATCGTTTCATTGCCGTCACAACATAATCATAAGAATTTACCGTTTTCTCTGCCTCTATTACATTATCTCTGAAGATTTCTTCTAAACGTTTAATAAAGGCTTCCTTTTCTGGATCCCAGTCAAGATATGAAAGGGAAAAATTTCCTGGTCCTGCATTGATTTGCACAATCACATCTGATGTAAGTGATACCTGTCCAAATTTATCTTTGACAATAATTTCTTTCTTAAATTCATGGCAAACAGCCGCTAAATAAATCGGAATAATTCCTTTTCGCAAGCCAATATGATAATCTGATAGGCTTAATCTCTGATAGAGCTCATTAAAATCTACTTCTTTCGCTTGACGTGCCTGTTTTATGAAATCAACTATCACTTTTAACATGTTTTTAATGAGTGGATCACTAGGCTGCAAATTAATGCTCGGCATTCCTTCATTATCGACTAAAACCCCAGTCCTTATTAAGGTACTTCTCATAATCGAAACCTCTTGCCCTGTTCCCGTCAAGCCAAGATTATATTCTAATTCGTTTCTCAGTAAGCCAGCAATAATCTTATTTCTACTGTTGTTGGCAACAGTAGAAATCTCTGATTTATTTACAGCTTCGTTATTAATAATAGGCGTTTCGTAAAAGATATTCTCACATATCTTAGACATTAATCCAGTAAGCGCAGCTTTCCTTACTATCTGCTGCTCTTCGCCATTGTAAATGTATGTAGCCTTTAGTTCCTCGGGATGTGTATAAATGTTAATGTATGCTGTGATTATTTCTCTGAGATCCTCATAAACCACCTCGTACTCTTCAAACAAAATCCTGTCATCTATCGCCTCATCTCTAAGTATTGAGACTGCATGATACTCCCTAACCGTTTCTTCGATTTTGGTATATCTATTCGGTACTATGAAAACACACCGTTCACATCCTCTACTGGACTCAAGTAAAATCTCTTTTAAAGCTTTTATACTTTCTTTACTTTTAGGAATAACACCATAAACAACGCCATCTGCTTCAATTTTCTCACTCTTGACATCCCAATTGATATTTTCTGCGATTTCCGTTTCATCAATAAACTCAAATGAAAAGAATCGAGTCATTTCTTTCATGTCGTTATACCTGGTTGGATATAAATAATTATCAAAATTGGATGAGTTCAGCGCGTCTTTAATAATAACACTGTTCATCTGCCTTTCTACCATGTCATTCAATTTTTGTTGTATATTTATTCCAGACGTCTGCTTTAATCTCAGATAGTCATTACTCAGTTTCAGATAAATCACATATTCATTTTCAATAAGATTATTTATTGCATTTTCGACTTTTTTTACCGAATAGCTGGATGAAAAAATGCCTACTATTTCATTTTTGGAAGGTTTTAACTTTTCAAACTGCTCTAATATGTATATGAGAGAAAGGGTTTTAACAATTTTGCTTTCTAGTGAACCGACCTGTAATTTATCCAAAATTACTGTTGTTAGCATATAGAGTTCGTGAAGGTTCCCAGAATACACTTCTTTCTTGAATAATGGTTCAAAATAATCGTAAATCAAATCTGGTGTGATAACCAGAAAATTATTATCTTCTTGCTTTCCCAAAAAAGCCGACAATGTCGAAACACCATTGGCTGACAAAAAAGTAAACAGTGTTCTTTCGTTCTGAGCCACACGCTCTGAAAGTCGAGGCAACACAAATGTTGACACCGGATGAAGCGGATAACAACCATAAATTGCTTTTGATGCCTCCGCCTTTCCACCATCAGCAAATATAGAGTGCTTATCATAGCGGTTAACTAAATCATCGAATTTCCCAAGATGATCTATACAGAATTCATTCCACTGACTTGAATCCTTCTGTATAACTGAAGCAATAACCTCATATGTCTGCGAGAAATTATTATTTAAATGAATGTGGGTAAATCGTTCAGACACACCACGCCAACCATCTACTTTTTGTTTTGGCAGTATATCTATGTAATTTGCGATTTCTTTATGTGAAACCAACATTAAGTGAAGCTGCTGACCACCACTTCGATTACATTTTTCAGCAAAATCCTGAAGCATCTTCGTATCACTGACTGATGCTTCTGAAATATTCGCTTCAAGGAATTTACTAAACTCATCATATACAACATAAATGCCTGTATAGCCTTTTTTCTTAAGACCTTTAACTACTCCCTCATAAAGCTCTACAACGTCAAATCCAAGAAAAGGATTGAACATACTGCCAGCTGTTAATGGCGGATAGACATGTTCAAATTCTTCATACGTCTCAATACTGAAATCTTCCAAATTAGAAATAAACTTACTAATCGGAATATTTATTGCTTTTTCAAATGCATTATATGTATCAGGAAATTCATTCTTCCAGCGCTCAATGGCAACCACTGCAGCTTTATAATTTGTTTCTGGCATCACATCCAACAAGTCATTTTCTGCAAGCGTTCTCTGTAAAGCAAGCATAAATGCTTGTGGTAAACTAGTATTGCTACCGGAGATTATTACTGGCAATAATTTAATATCGCTATCATAATAATTTTGAATATATTGATATAATTTTTCATTCTGCTTAATTTTAGGAAGAACTTTCTCAAATAAATTTAAATCCCGCTTCATCAACAGCGACAATATCATCAAAATAATATGAGACTTGCCTTTTCCATAAGCTCCTATCAAAACCCTGGAACGTTCTGTTGAAGTCGGTCTTGTACTTAACAATATATCTTCTAAAAGGCTTATTGCTGATTTGGTTGGTATGAAATTTTTAAGCTTGTCATCATTGTTCAGGTCGTATGCAATATTAACTGAATACTGAAAACCTGATGAGACCGAAATCATCTTGCCCATGCATCCATCTCCTAGTTTCTATCATCTATGGTTGTGTAATACCGGTTTACGCATTCTGGGAAGGTGTAGATATGATTCAAATGAATAATATCCAAGCCTGCCGTTCTTATAATTTTTATTTCTCCGGTTTTTTCTATTCTGTGTAATACCTCAAGCATTGTTATAGCATCTAGATTAAAAACTCGACCTATATTTTGGGGAGCCGTTAATAACTCATTTAAGGCAATTTCATCTCTGTCTCTTGCTTGATCCATAATAACTGCAAGTATTATCCAAGGATTAAATGAATTTGCTGCTGGTGTAGCTTTGCGATAAGTTTTATCTTTCTTGCTTAAATTTAAAATATCAATTAATCCCAACTCACCAAAAGGGCAGTCTATGTTATTTTCAGGTGAAATTCTATTAGGATTTGATTTATAACGCGGCAAATAGGTATTCACGATACATGTAAAATCATCGTTCAATGATCTGATTGCTATTGAAGCTTCATCATGCATCATTACATACCCTTGCAATGCAACAACAAAATCCTCTTTTGAGAATTCTGACATATTGAAATCATTGAAGAAAAAATACCACGCAGTAGCTTCCTCTTTATTTGTTACCAATTTATAATGCAGAAGGTAAAGTGTACCTAATTCTTCAATATATCTGTCCTTTTCATAAACCGCTCTGCCTAATGCTGTAATACTTTGGTTACGCTTTCCCTTATTCGGCTCTTCCGTTAATCCAACAACTTGCAACCAGTACCTTAATGCTTTTACCATATTGGCTCCAATGCCAAGTACATCCATAGGATTTTCATTTTTATCTATAAAAACGTCCGGCTTTTTCTGAATATACTTCATTCCCTTGCTCAGCCATCCTTTACGAATAAAAAATGTATCATGAGCTCTAAACTTCATTGACATCAAGTATTCCTCCACCTACATTACTTTGTTCTTAAATATTTATCCATCATACAGCCGCCATCTAAATATTTAGCGGTAACACACATTTTACAGTGGACACATTTATCTGGATTTATATAATAACTATCTCCAACAATAGATATCGCACCTGCTCGACATAATGATTCACATTTCAAACACTTTCTACAAGCATTGAACTTTTTAATTTGATATCCTATCATTCTCTGTAGAGTGTCATGATCTGCTACATTCATCGTTTTAACCTTGACCGCATAATCATAGCCATCTTGTGTGAATGGCTGTAATGATATGATTGGCACCTTGGTTTTGTAATCTAATATAATTGTCTCGTTGAGCAATTTTTTTCCTAATTCAGGTGCTAAGATACCAAACGGAACAAACATTCCAATAAGTTCATCTTCAAATGGACGCATTAACCGATAAATCTTTGCATGATCCTCTGCCGTACAATTTGTAAATTTAATTTTCACATCAGTAGCTGCTATTAAACCGTTACCTCCCTGACGTGCTTTCCACATTCCTGTATCGATATATTCTTCTGCATCTGGCTTGCCAATACGTTTAGCAAAAGCTATTAAAAATTCTCTCCACTCTTTGGAACGTTTTGACATGTATATTCTTGATAAAAATTGTGCCCTCTGATTATTGTTAGGACAACACCAACACCCCACTCTATCATATCCATATCGGTATGCTTCATTAAAATCAATCTTTTCAGAGAGAAGATATAACCAAATATCTATATCTCGCCAAAAGAAAATTGGAGAAGCAACTGTCTGTTGTTGTATCTTCACGGATTCAGCATCGTCCTCTATACGGTTGTATTTACTTCTGCTAACAGATTCCGACTTTCTAATTCCGTAAAAAGTCAATATCTGTTGATTTTTGTATAAGCTATTTAGGACTCGTGTAATTGGCCCTGTTTTAAACATCGAACAACACCATCGAAGCATTCTAGCTGGTGGTCCAATGTCTTCGCAAACAGAATAAAAGTCCTGTTCATTATTCCTTGCTACTTTAAAAATTACATATGGATGATCTTTTCGATATCTAGTCGCATATTCTATCGTTGTTGGAAATTCCAATGTTGTATCACCAAAAATATGTACCAAACTCGGATTACTCATAGCCTTAATTACAACATCAGCTGTTACTGTAGAATCTTTTCCTCCCGAAAAAGATATCACAATACTTTCTTCGTCAAATTTCTCTGCCGCTTGTTTTACAAAAGTAAAGGATTCTTCTTTTAAATAATGCAATCGATTTTTATTTGCTTCCACAAATCGTTGAATATATTCCTCAAAAAATTTATTATCATATTGATCTTTGAATTTTTCGATTTGCTCAGATAAAGCATCTGTATCCGCTATTTGAAACAGTTCATTCGCAAGCGCTACTGATTTACCATCAATATAATACCTATTATTCATTGCCCATACGGAACATTCTAAATAATCATTTGGCTTCTTCCCAAGTAATAATTCTACAAGCAAACGTTCTTCTGGAAATACAGGTCTAAGATCCGTTGCTAAATATTTAATCTTATCACTACATAAAGAACAAATATCTTTATCGATTTGATTGGTCTCTTTAATAACCGGTATTTTGCAATGCTCACACCAATAAATCTCAACAGGAATATCCTCTTCAGTACTAGAATTACAAACTGGACATATTTTTTCATTTGTTTCTATATTACAGCATTTGCACCACATACTCCCCTTAAGCTCCTAACATAATCGTAGCACTATCTGAGTCCATCAATCAGGGCTTATCTTCTGGTGCTATCTCAATAATATCCTCGACTTTGCAATCTAATACTTTACAAATTTTTCTTAGTACTTGGGTTGATACATCTTCACCTTTTCCCATCTTAGCCATTGCATTCGTAGATATGCCAGCCATTTCACGCAGATCTTTTTTCATTAACTTTTTATCAATCAATAGCTTCCACAATTTGTTATAATTAACTATCATATGTACTTCGCCTCTTAGATACATCGAAACCATCATATTCTACAACATTCTACAATAAACCACTATTATCTTACCATGCAAGCTATTAAAAGTCAAAATAATATTGAGTTTTTCAATTTGTTCAGAAGCGCTTTATATTCTTGACTTTTTGCCAAAAAGTATAACTTTCGCCAAGTCGTTCATAACCATTTGGCGAAAGTTATATTCCTCGGATTTAAACCTTTTGGCATAACCCCGTCCCTAACAGATTCTTCATAAATTTCAATCCAGCAGACCCAAAAACACACCTACATCCACCACTCAATATCCTCAAATCCTTTGATTCACTGCCCTTTCCGAGTGAGAAGCACGGCGGTCTCAACGTGTACCGTCATCCCAAACTGATCCACAACCTGCCCCCTCACCAATTCATACCCTCTATCACACAAATACCTCAAATCCCTCGCCAACGTAGCACTGTCGCAGCTCACATACACGACTCTCCCTGCCCCCATCTCCACAATCGTCTTCAGCAGGCTCTCTTCGCACCCTTTCCTTGGCGGATCTACCACGATCACGTCCGCCCTGATACCGTCTTCTGCA